>Ga0157363_1004658_pt1 | contig 12678 bp, 8 predicted proteins | sample AttsexASBM1_FD_111477 | JGI IMG/M metagenome (GOLD analysis project Ga0157363, IMG submission 111477) | Fungus gardens microbial communities from leaf cutter ant in Ribeirão Preto, State of São Paulo, Brazil - Atta sexdens ASBM1 | ecosystem: Host-associated > Fungi > Mycelium > Unclassified ...
AGAACTGAAAGGATTAATTAGTATACGCCTTGGGTACATCCCGTTAGCCATAGTTAACTAGCCATGGATGCCATATAATACTCGTTAGAAATAATAAAGAGAAAAAAAGGCTTAATTTAATTAAGGCTAATTACGTCGACTAATTTTTAACTGAAAATTTATATGTTAAATAGTCCGCAAAAATAATTTAATGTTATAAGTAACAAAAAAAAATATTATATACCGATAATCTAAAATACGTACAAAGCAATCTATAGCATATATTTAGGCGTTAAAATTAAATTTTAATTAATCAATTTTTACATGACTATTTTAAGTATATTAATGAAAAATTGATATGATTTAATTTCATTATCACAGCCGCTTTTATTCCAAAAGATGTAGAAATTGCGTGCTTTTTTTGTAAAAACGTAGACATAAAATTCGTAACAATTCTCCCTGGTTTGAAAATAGCAATAGTATGTTACAGTAGAATAATCATATATAACAAGGGCACGACAGAGATCATGCAATGGCATTACGTGAACATGCTTGTGATGTACCTGACAGAGACGTTTCGTGTGATAGAGGGGAGCAACTGAGTTCCGAGGAGTTCTTGTAAAGATATTAGGTGGCAAGATTCGGGCAAGCACGAAAACCCCATCAACTCGGTGCTCGTAAATTTTCTCGGGGGGTTACGGAAATTCCACTCGGTAGGCCTACATAAGAATATACTGTAGCCCGATCGTGCCTTCAATCCGCGACGAGACTTTCTTCCCTAGACTGCTCGATCCCTCTCTTACGTGTCTTTGTAGTCTTATTTTCTTGCAAATAGAAGTAAACGCAAATGAGAGACATCCTCTCCCGAAATAAAGATGTCAGTGATTTTAACCTCCATTCATACATTACTCAATTTTTATTTCTCTTGAAAATTCAGTGTAGTATAATTTACTCGAAATAATAAGCAAACTTTCTTATTATCTGGTAGAGCATATATACTTCTGAATAAAAATAATTTGACAGATAAAAATAAAGTAAAATTTCAATAACATAATTTATTTTTAATATATAAAATAAAGTTGGGTAAAAAAGTAAAAAATTAATGTGACCGTAAAGTATAATAATTGCAAAGAATTAATGAATTGCTTCAAGAAAATTTTTATATTTCAATTGTTGTTTTCACAATTTGTTTATGTATTAAGTGTGAATAAACAAATTAACAACAATAATACTTATTATTATGTATTATAGCAGAATGTAAATATTAATTTGTATACATAATATATATATATATATATATATATATAAATAAAGTGTATAATTATGAATATATGTATATGTAAAAATATATAATTATATACAAACTTGAATAAAATTTTATCGTTTCATGTTATCTTTATGTTCAATTTTTCCGATGAATCCTGCATTAAAAAAGCATAAACGTCCACGAAATATCCAGTGCGATATGGCTGCTCGATATTCGCAGACGTATACTTTCTTCGGTTCTGAGTACGTAAAAATTATACTTCCGCAAAGTTTCGTGTTAACGTGCCGCTCAGATCGGAACTTTTCTTACGGCCCGCGGCTATGTTCAATAAGTCTTCTCTTTTCGGCTGGTAATTTTTCTCTAGTATACAGAGTGCTCCAAGTTTGCCGCACCTCTTTTCATAAATTATAAATTGATTAACTAACTCGAAAAAAAGTATTTTTCTATTGAAAATTTTATTGAGTTACATTTTCTTAGTTATATTATAATAACTGTACCGATAAATCTATAATTAAAATTCTGCTAAAGTAAATAAAATTAATTAAAGAACAAAAATTTATTTTGTTGAAATGTTATTTACTTTAAATTTTTTGCTAAAAATTTGCTTTAAAAAAAAATGTTACAATCTTAAGAAAAAGTTAATATCAAACTGATCAAAAAATTTGTAGATGAAAGGAAATGCAATGAGAACTTGAATCACACTATGTGTATAAACACATAGACACATGCATACGCGTGAACGTATGCACATTCTCAACGATCTTCAAGAATTTCCCATGGAAAAAGTTAGAGAGTCATCGTAGATAGACACAAAAAGATCGTCGCGAAACCACTCTTGCATTTTTTCGTGTAAAAATATTGGCTAGGCAAGCGTTGAAATATTCACACTATATATATATGGACATTATATTCTTCATTCGCACTTTTATTCTAGTCGATAAATTACGATATTATTGTTCAGTATATAGTCATCTCTTAAGAAATCGTTATTCATATTGCTTTACTATTCCTGTTTATCGAAAAATTATAAATATAATATACAGAACTAAGGTAATACATTAACTAATGTAAATTAAACAAATTAAGTTAATTGACTTCATTAATTAAATCTAATTTTAATTATACATATAATAGAACATGAGAATACTATAAAATATGAGAAAACTAAAATAATATAAATTGCAATATTTGATGAAATTAATTTAAACGTTACTACGATAACAACATACATTTACTAATATTTTAACAATATTTTATTATTTTATATATCTCTACGTTGCATGTATGTATGCACTTCTACATTGATTTGTAGAGTAAGATATGCAATATAACTCTTTAAAGTGTAATACACGAAACTGTAATGATTGTATGGGTAATTACGTTTTGTCAATATTGTCAATCAGTGGCTTTGAATGTTGCTAATTTGTTCATATATATCAATACCATGTTCTAACGTTATAATTGGCTAGGCACAGCCTAACCTTGGTTTGACCATGGTCAAACCTTGTTTATTTGCGATATTAGACACCCATATCCCATCAATATTGATACATTTCTGAATAAACATTATGAGCAATGCAACCTTTCTACTGTTGTTCGATGTCAAATTGCATCGGCGGAAATGGAATCATTTTCAATATAGTTGTGCTTACAATAATATAATATACGATACATTACAGTTATACACACGCAATTCAAATTTAATATATTAGACGCTTTTATTATAATAAATGTTTAATGTATTAAATTATAAGTAGAAATTAAATCCTAATAAAAGAATAAATCAAACAAGAAAAGAATCTTATTTTCGATCAAAGCGAACTTTTGATGCTTAATAATATCCGTATGCAAATTTACAAAAACATTTTTTTTTTATTAAACCGATTTGATTTGTCGGATTTGAAACACAATTATAATTAAAGTTGGAAATAACATTACAAATTACTAATCATCAATTTCAATGATGAATGTTAATAAACATTTTAAAGCACAACAAAGAATCTATTACGGAAAAATCAGCTCAAGATTTAAACCTGGCCGAACTGCCAATTTTTTGAGACGAGCGTCTCACTAATTCGACCTGCGAAAGTAAGATTCTTTCTCTTATTTAATGCATTAGAACAAGGAATGTTTTTACATGTTATTTTTGTCGATCACAATTCCATAGAAAAAGTTCATTTCTTAGTTTCGCATAAAAGTGAACCTTAAGAATCAGGAAATTATTGTTGCTACGCTACTAGCATTTGAACTATAATATAGAAGTGAAAGAAGATGCAACTACAAGAACAAATTCAAAGTCGATATCGAGTGCCTTCTGTCTTCCAGTCTGAATAACATGCATTAGCCTTTCGCGAGATTAGAGAGGAATTCGAAAGAGCGAATGGCCGAAGGAGAAGGGGTAAGGGATAAAAGAAGAAGTAAAAGAAAGAAGAAGAGACGGATACTAGCAGCGGGAGAAAAAGAATCCGAAAGAAGAGATGGGACGGGCGACGAAGAGACGGAAGGACAGTACGGATTAGCATATTATTTACGCGCGACATCCCTCAGTCACAGGGGCGAGGATCCGAGAACAGAATCGGCTAAACTTTAAATCTCCTACCCGAATAATACCTCGTGCTCGGGCCACTCGGCGCGTCTCACCTCATTAAAGCGCGAGATGCCCGGGAATTCCCCGGTCGTTCGAACGCGCCACCCACGCCCGTCCACCGTTATTCCCGAGGGGTATGGCGGGGCACGTACACGAGACTCCGTCACGGGACGCTGCAAGAAAGTCGCGCGTTCATTTCAAGTCTAATTTACCGTGCGGAAATCATGGTGAATGTCATTATATAGCAAGGCGATGTATATGTGGCTGCAGTCGCGGTGTTACGTAGCCGACAGATGAGCGAATGGTTGAAATGTGGAGCGGAGAATTCTGGGATCGAAGTGGAGAACAGGGATCGAGGAATTAACGTTTCGCCTGTGCCTAACGAGGTAAATAGGATTATAACGTGCGATATCGATTGCTCGATAGTTACACCACGAATGCTATGTGCAACAGGATGTATGATCTGTGGAAACAGGAAGATGGACAAACGCAACAACATGAAGGATTGTAATAACAAGCATTAGTTGTTTGTCAGAAATGACTTCTTCACAAAAATGATTACTTTTTTCTTCTGACGCGTTTAATTAAAATCAATTTTTCTTTTTTAGCACGATATTAATTAAGCATTAGTATTATAGTTTCAAGTATCACAAGTAATGAAATATTTTTAAAATGTAAGTAATGTCTCGTTTTAAGTTCACTATTTCTAATTCGCGTCAAAATTCAAGACATAATTCTATTTATACTTTTATATACTATGTAACACAAAAACTTTTAAAAAATCAAAATATTTATATATTATATATATTAAAATATACGTATGTACATCAAAACACACAGTATATGTATAAAATTAAAAACAAAATACAATTTTTAAATCTAGCACAAATTATAAGTTATTCACGTAACCTTTAGGTAATTTTTATTTTTAACATTTTCATTTATACGATTAGACATAATGTTGAAGTTTCAATGCTCAGTTTCACATCCACTGCAAATATATGCACACACTAGTCACTATCACTTTACTTAATTTAATTAAAATGGATTTAATTTCATTTGCCTCTAAGTAATTTCGACCAAAATAAACTATCCTGATAGAAAAATATGTCTTACATTAGTATAAAACGACTGATTCGATTACCAAACAAACAAAAATTAAAACAGAACATGAAATATATACATATGGCAGCTTCATTACTGCTTCATTACTACAAGCGTATAAAGTGCATTAAGACAAAGTGACATGTGAATAATTTCAAATCGTTCGTTTTCCTGCTTCGTTTTCGTTACATGTCAGGTTATATTAACACAATGCTTTATTTAGATCTTAATGACGAACAATTACCATGTAATGATTTTGGCAAAACACAAATGGTATTCCCAACACAACGTAAAGTACCGTGCTGTAGTTATAACGTATAAGCGTAAAAGATTTACAACGCATTAATTGATAATGGTCAATACTCGACACTTTCCACTACGCTAAAATATCACTTGGCAAAAGAACACGAAAGCTATTAGAATTGAGAAAAAGTGTGAACTAAAAAAAAAGTGTAAGAACACTTAATCTGAAGAGAAAGCAACTGTATATACGACGTACTCGAAAAGACAGTTTATCGCTACTCTGAAACTTCTTATCACTCCTGTAGGTACTAACGAAAAAGCTTGGTGTGATGTGAGCTTAACTTTCGCATTAAGGGTCGCTGCGTCAAGAGTACACGTGCGCTCCTAATTAATCCAGAACAGGTCTTCCGACGAGCTGCAATCATATTAATCGTCGTCCTCCGCCCCGAAACCTGAGCAGCGTGACGCACTTTATATTTAGCCGCCAAATTACGGTAAACAATTACGGTTTAATACCACCGGCGATCGAGCAATTATTGTAAAAGCTAGGTCGCTATCAATCACCACCACGGCTGATAACGCCCGATAACGACGTTCCGTTTCGAAAGGTCGAGCCACACCTATCATTGCATCGTCCGTTATTTACCTTTCTAAAAAGGAATTATTTAGTTATTCAAGATAAACGATTAACATCCGATATATTTTCAAACGTGATAAACGACGAAATTATAAAGTTTCGTATTCAACGCATGTTTGAACGCATTGGAATCTCATAATTACGATCGAACAACTTACCGCATTGAGATCAATAATTAAATTACTTTGCAAGTTTTAAATTTACTTATAAAATTGCATGGCATGAATAGTATTTTTAATAGAATATTATACCTCTGAAAATTACTTCGTGTTAATTAAGTCCGAACTATGGAAAATAATTCTATGGAGGAAACAAATAATTTGCAATCTGTAATCATTAGTACTTGGCTATTGCATTTATTTATAAATAATGCTGTTTACAAGATACTAATATTACAAAATATTATACTTAATACAAATTTAACATATTATTGTATAATTAGAGAAAAATAAACGAGAGAGTAACCGCTAGCTGAAATATTGTCCCACAAATTACATGATTTCATTTGATTTCATCTGATGACAAATAATTTTCTTCACTATATATATAATGAAGTCATTTGGTAAAATAATTGATTTTATCTAATATCACGCAATTATTTAGTATAGTTGCATATGTAATTATCGGATTATCGGAATTATTAAATTGGAATTTCATATAAATTTTATAATGATTTCGAGAACTCTGTCTCATGATTACATTAAATGATTACTCTCTCGAAAATAAATTAAAGACATATATATTTAAGTAAGTATGCAAAGATCGCTTTGTAAGGATATATAGTAAATGGCAAATGTAAGCAAACAAATACAGTTCAGTTATATTATATTGCCGTAAGTCTCAAATCCCCTGAAATATTCTGAACGTTGATGTCTTTCAGGATTTCGGGTCTGGCGGATTTGGAATTCACATTCAAAGTTGTATTGTAAATATCATGATGTTATAAATCCGAAAAGAATTCTGTGAGAAAAAAAGAGAGAGAGAGAAAGAGAGAGAGAGAGAGAGAGAGAGAGAGAGAGAGAGAAGAAATTTATGAAAACTGCTTTGTACTGGAGGTTTTTCAAATTTACGACACGGTCAATTATATCAGCAGGGGCAATGTGCATCGATGAGTATTTCACATTTCACACTTCTGTATCGCCATGTCAAGTTTTTGTGGTTTTATGTTACACGAGAAAAATCGAAATTATTAAAAGCGTGGCATCGATCACGAGACCTGTTGATAGGTAGCCTATATGTATGCATCCGTGTATATTGAGTGTCTTTGATAAATTGCATCAACTTCTAGGGTGTATTCTATGTAAACGTTTAAACGAACTGCCAGTAACACAATGGAGCTAAAGAAAATATAGACATAATTAAATCTTTAAAACATTTAAAATATTTTATTAATAAAAATTAAATAAAAAAGATATAACTCTCTTTCCAGATTTTTATTTTCTACTTCATTAAAAAGACTTTATAAAGTGTCTTAAGTTAACTTTACTTCTTTACTTCTGAGTAAAGATTAATTAATACTCCATGTTCTGAATATAAAAAAAATTCTAAACATAAGTATAAAATGCTCTTTATATTTTTGATATATTACTAAACATTTTACTATCTCGGATATTAAGGTCGAGATCGATACAGGTATCGCAGAAATTTTACAAAGTTTAGAACGTGAACGAAAAGAGTAGAATTTGCCGGACTTACATTTTCGTTTGCTACGACAGAGTCACATATTGCTCGCTATTGTTTCATTACTGAATACATGTTGCCCGTCACAACGCGATTGCTTCGCTTTAATATCGCGGCTTAATATTCAAAGCTTGCGCTACGCTCGACTCACGCGAGCCATCCGCTCGCAGCCAAGCAAGTCGAAATGGTATTTATGTCCTCGTGCTATTCGCGTTGCGACGATATTTCCACCTCCTTCACGTTCCATGTTGCCCCATTGGGTAATGGAACATATTCCGAGGCGCGACGCTTCGCGGATGATTCCAAGGTAGAAACGCTGAACCGAGCGCTTTTTTCGAAACGTAGTTTCATCTGCGCCATTTTTATCCTGTTTTGACGGCAGCATTTCGCTACGCATCTCAATGCACCAGTTCCATCTTGTTCGAAACATCTTATACCGTCTTATTTTCTGCAGCTGCAAGTCGATTATCTCAAGATATACGGCATTTCCATTCCACTGCACTCCTATTATTTGCAATAACCTCTTTTTCTATTACGTTCATAAATTACGATCGGCGAAATTAGTTTCAAATATGTTTAATACAATTTCACCGCTACCTTGTTTCGCGGAGATGTGCTTTTTATCTTCGTACAAATGAGATAAGTTGATAATTATAGCTGATATCAAGAAAAATAAGTAAAGAATCAGACAGAATTGAAGAAACTTTTATAAACAATCTCGCCTCGATTAAATTAAATAAGTGATAAAATTATTATAAGCAGATGTTCTCAACGTCTCAGAGTTAATAATTAACATTATTATTAACATTATTATTTTATTTTTTATTAAATGATTTATTCATTTAATGCAAATAAATACAACAGATCTTTTATATCACGAAAATATTTGATATAACCGTTTTATTGTTAATTCCAAAATTATTTAACTTTTTATTTCGATATTGAACGAAATTCGAAATCCGGTTTCGAGGATTCGTCGAAAAGTTTTGGAAAGTAGACGAATTTTTGCCGAAATCCCGAGCGCGTGAGTGGCCAGTTTAAGTGGACTGTGCCCATACGAGCGCATGTATATTCGAGCAGGATTCAGGAATGATTCGATTCGACTTTATGCAGTCGACATATCGCTGTTGCATAAAAATTTTAACGGAAGCCGCATACGATAATGAATTTTCGATGCCTCGAATCGAAATGCGGTGTCAAAGTGATCCGTTTATCGTTTTAATATTTTTAAAAGTAAGATTCTGAACACGAAGAATGTTCCCTGGGTTAAAGAATACTTTTATAATTTGTAGCACGATCGATACGAGGTTTCGAGTTCCAGTGTATTGGAATAATAAACAGAAAAGTACCAGAGATGGGTCGACCCAAAGGGAAAACACTCCAGATAGGAGAGCTATGATTGCACTTTCAGACAGAAGTTACAAACTGAGTTCGGTCCAGCGACTGAATATTAATACACTATACACACCGCACAAATCTATTCTTATTCATATATTAGATATTCTTTAGAGAAAATCCAATTAAATCCATACTTTGTATTTTTAAATATCTACATAATTTTTAAATAATTTCTTTCTAACGTATTTTACGATAATGTATAAAAAGCGTTGGACAAAAATACTTCACACATACATTGTATTAAAATTAAAATAATTTAATTTATATCACTGCACATTTTATATTCTTACTTACTTCAAATTATATTGAATTTCAGTTATTTTTAATCATTTCTATAAGTCGTCACTGCTCCTACTCAATATGTTGTTAATTTAATTAAAACATTAAGTAAACAATTTAACTCAGGAAAATGTACCAAATTTGACTCTATTTTAGTTTGTTATTTACTAAATGTATACTAAATGTATACATGTAATATGGACATTGTTTACGTTGAAACCACAGAAATGTTTGATTTCTATCTTGACAAAAGTAAAAAATAACAAAATATTATTTAACAAAAAACTAAATCATCATTGCTCCTTTTCATATCTAACAATATGTTGTTCAACAACAATAAACAAGTGTAAATTAGAGATAAAGAAATATAATTATCTAATTACATCAGCGAAATAATTAAAAGTATTCTATAATATCTGCACTATAAAGAAATTAACAAATATGATAATAAGTTTATAATCCACTTACTAACAATAATTTATAGATAAAAATATACTTTAAATTATTTTTATTTATTAAAAAGTTATTATTTCTCAAAAAAAAGATAATGGCGATAAAAAGAAGAGTATTGTAATTAATATAATTATCAATAGTAACAAACATCTCATTTTATCTTATTTCATTCAATATAAGTATCATGATTTCTAAAATAAATCCAAATTACAAATAGCTTTTTGTTACGGAGATACAAAGAAAAATGCATTTTCTCTTCGATCACTTTTCTAATCCGCGAAATCATTCGATCGAAGGGAGACTCGGTGGCCGTTATCGACCAGCATTGAATCACCCTGCGGTTGGCGAAGTCACGCTGAATCGCGATAATTCGTCGCGGGTAACCACGGTGGATCGGGTCGCCAGAATAGAGACAGTGGAAACGTCATCGCTATATCGTAAGGATAGAGGTGGATGGAGAATATGGCTCACTCCACTTTGGTCTATTCTAGGAGAGCTCGTAGAGATAAGCCACCGCCCTGATACCTACGTCGAACATGATGGCAGATGTATACAGATATACATTCTCGCACACGTACAAGCTTTTATACGAATAACATGCACCCAAGGATAGGATGCATGCACGCACGAAAGGGACAAGTCCTTGTCAATCCTTCCGGTATTCCATTGGGATTTTCTGAAGAAGTGCGAGATGTATTCTTAACTGACATGGCAATACTGTCTCGAGTCAACGGTCGGTTTGCATGAGTCCTTTGAGCGATACATAATACATGACTAGGAAAATGCGTTTCGAAATATATATATTGTATGTTATTTATACTGTTAGATCAAACATTGATTTCTTCAGATTTCTTTGAGAAATCTGTTACATTTATATAAAATTTTTCCGATATTGAAATTTATATTTATAACAAAATACATACAGAAAAATATCAATCTACTGCTAAGAAAAGTAATTACTCAATTAATTTTTGTTCTTTTAACGATTATCTTTAACAAAAAATATTTTCTTAACAATCTTAAAATACTTATTATAAAATTTTTAAAAAACTCATTATTATATACTCAAAACAAGAATTTATTTTTTTTTTTGAAAAATATTGAAAAATATTGAAATTGATCGAAGAGAAGATCGAACTTTTCATAATAAGCAAATCAAATTTGATAAACTTGATTGAAGTATTAAACTTACTAGGATTCAGAATATATTTTAAATAAATTTAATATTTCAGATGAACTAATGATAGATTTGGGGATATATTTTTAAAATACTTGAAATAAGTAATTATTACTTACACAGAGTAATTATTACTTGTGTATTTTTTTGTGTGAAGATATCAGAAATATATATCTATTAGTATATTGTTAAGCATAAAAATTTAATTCGGAAATAATTGAAATTATTCATTTAAGAATTTAATAAAAATGATTTGCTGAATTTTTTTTTTTAATTAATTAGTACATCAATTTTTTATGAAAAAAAATTCTATTTTCTAATAGCGGTTATCTAATAAATATATTTACGGATTAGAAGATCCGTAAAATCCGTGAAAGTTTGATAAATATATTTACAAAGTAGGAACAAATATTTTAGCATTTAACGTATTTTAGCATTTAACGTACTTCGAATCAAATCTATTATCGCGTTTTCATAATATTTAGAATTTATCATAAATTGTAGATACTACGGCAATGACTGTAGCATTCCCGTGTGATTCGGAGAATGCAAAATGCACCTTACATTGTTGAACCGATGACTAGCGATCCAAGATACAAATACAACACAACACGTATCATCTCGAAACGCTCAGGGACGTAGATACGTTGCCGCACGATGTCGATACAATATTCATGCACAGTGTAAAGAACCCTTCACTGTTCTCCTCCTATTTTTGATGAAATCGTTTGAACAAAATTTCGCAACGTTATTTACATACATTCGATTGGAAGTTTGGATCATCTGTCTATAAAAATTTACATTTGACACGCTTGAACAGAGCGGTTCAATAGAAAGGCAAATTTATATTCCATAAACAATGCAGATGATTTTAGATTTGAAAATGATTTATTTGTGAGCATCAATTTTATGCAACACGTATCTGTCTGGTGTCAATATAAAAAAAAAGACAATGTCATGTCAGAGACACTCTTTGTACATTTTTTTACTCGTGCAATGTGATCTATCATATTATTCTAAACATGAATACGTAAAAATTGTTCCTTTTTTTAGACCGCTCTGTATTATTCGGATGTTGATTTATTTAAGACTTTCTGATCAAACGATTAAACATGACAGAAAAACAACTACTGTGAAAAACGAACAACAGAAAAGAAACATCTGTATTCTCACATGCTCGTACAAACTCCATAGAGTTTAATTCTTATTTATTTTTTTCTTGAAATTGGAATTTATATTTATTGCGTATCAGATTTTCTTGTTTACTTATTTATTTAGGGAAGAAGTGAATTTCCATCTGAGAAAAGGGGAACGATAAACAAAACTATATATGTTTCATGTAGAACGCATAGATACTGTTCGTCTTCAAATGCGCGTATATACTTTAGTTTGAGTTATTTTTATTTTTGCGGGAATCCGTGCAAAACCTTCTCACGCGCACGAATCTTTCTACATTTAATATTTTAAACCCCAAGTGACACGAATGCCAAAGTGCTATGGGATACAATCCCTATTTCGGAATAGAATAATAAAGAAGTCCTACGTTTGATATCTATTTGACAATATTTAGGTCAGCCAAAATGCATATTTCACATATACATATAAATACTTCCTTCACTTTCTCTCTATCTATTCATTTTCTTCAAATTACTTCAGTAATCCTTTTCAGTAATCTTTACGTAATGCGAAGACAGAAATAACCTGATCACGCCATCACACCAGTGACATATAGCCCTTGGAATCTTGAAGATTATTTCTATGCGTGAGCGTGATAAATAAATCTGCTTATTGACTTTTGCCGCGACACTCGCTTACTTTCTTCCGTCACCTCATGTCTCCTTCGCAAACTCTGACTTTGAGAATCATATGTTTTA
>Ga0157363_1004659_pt1 | contig 12678 bp, 3 predicted proteins | sample AttsexASBM1_FD_111477 | JGI IMG/M metagenome (GOLD analysis project Ga0157363, IMG submission 111477) | Fungus gardens microbial communities from leaf cutter ant in Ribeirão Preto, State of São Paulo, Brazil - Atta sexdens ASBM1 | ecosystem: Host-associated > Fungi > Mycelium > Unclassified ...
GATTCATTGACAATTTTAATATTTTTTCCCTTCTACTGGTATTTCTTAATTGTTACATTACGTGTGAGCTACATAATGAAAAAGTTAATTTATATCAAAAATAAAATTGAAACAGACAATTTATAATAATATACTAATTAATATCAATATTTGTCTAAAGAAACGAATATTTAACAATAAAATTAATTATATAACAAACTAATCAGATTTGTTATACAATAATAGTCACCCCTTAATTACTCACAGGATCGGAATTGACACTCTTTTCATTTATTATTACCGTAAGTATAATATGTTGTTTAATATTATTTTCATACGTGTTCGATATTGATTTTAATGTATATGGCGAACTTTGTTCACAGAGTGAAAATATCGATATCGTGATTTACCGCGAATATAATAATATTTCTCTCTTTGATTGATGTATCAATTTATGTTTACCATATTCGTCGTACGCAATATATTTTGGATATCATCTTTCTGCTATGACAAATGTCGAAGCATTACGACGATGCGTCGTCCTTATTCAATCCTGCAAATAAATCCTAGTTACGTAACGATTCGGGAACTACGATTGTTTCCGATCTGGAGGTAGAGTAATAGTGATGGAGTAATAGAATTATTAACGTCGCCGTATCGATACAAAAAAGCCCGAAATCTCGTATTCGTCGTTCGTACTTGTCTCGCTGTACTGGCACCGTGATTGAGTTTGCTCGCGACCTACAGGTTTTACGAACGGTTCGTATTTAGAGTGAAATTTGTAGTACGATAAACTGACTCAATAGAAGATTGGAAAGCGAGTAGGACATGCCAGGGATCTACGCGTTGGTTGTTTGGCTTCTTTTATTTTGTTTGCTGTCTAATTTTTTCTTTTATAGAGTATGGAACAGAGATAAACATCGCATGTGTTTAATTATCGGAAAAGTTTAAAATCATAAACTTTTCAGAAATAATTCTCAAAAACAATTTTTTATTAACATTTTGATAATTTTAAATTAATGATTGAAAAAATTTATTAATTTTAAGTTTATCTGATAAAAAAAGTCACGATATATTTTATGTACGACTACTATATGTAAATTGTTATTATATAATAAAACAATTTCAAAATAGATTTAATACTGAAAGATAATCAAGTAAATTTATAAGCATATCATTTATTTAATCTCGTTTTTAAATAGTAATCAATTTCTTATCTAATAATTTTTTGCAGATTTAATAAATTCTGCTAAATTAATAAAAATCATTAATAGATTCTAACAAATAATTTTATATCTTAAGTAATGATATTGTATTATTACCTAAATAAAGCATTGTTCGTGATCGATTAAAATCTATAGTCGAAGATAAATCAAGAAAGAGAAGAGCTAGTTATATAAATTTGCAGAAAAATTATTTGGAAGATTATGTATGTTACTTATCTTTGAAGTAATTTTCTATTCTCCCCTTGAAATTAGAACAGAAATATTTCTAATATATCGTATTTGCTAAACTACATCAGAATTGTTTTTCGTAAAAAGATATATAATATTAGATTGAAAATTTTGCAATTGTTCGATAAAGGGCAGGTTCTGCATACGTTTCGCGGTATGAATGCCTGTCATTGAACTGTAATGACATCGTTTCGAGTCGTTGTTCATTGTACTGTATTCGCCGTATTCGCCGTATTCGCAAACGCGTACAGACATTGACATGAAAAAAAAATATCAGTAAATCCGTTTGGTGCAGCGTAAGACAATTAAAAAAGTTGCAAGCGAGACCACTGCGGCCGGCCACAGTAATATACCGAATACGCGACCAGTGTCGCAACTCGTGCATGTATGCAACAATGCATGTAAAGAAATTGAAACGTGGCAGGGCTATTCGACACAAACGGCTATTCGATGCACTACAGCCCGCAGTTGGGTATTCCGAGACGCTGGTTGAATCTCACGTACTTTCTAGGATCCTTTATATTTCTTTCGTTCGTTTCTTCTCGAATCCTTTCTTCTTTCTAGTCTCCTTCTTTTTCTTTCTGTTCTCCTTGCTTGCCACGTATCCTCGTTTCATCTATTCTCATCTACTGGCAAACCGTATCGTAACAAGGCCAAGAGAGAGATAAACAGAGCGCAATAACGACTATTTTCAATCCATATACTTTTTCTAGTTTATTTAATATCATTTAAAATTAATTTCTGCAATAGATTGGTTTCTTTATAATTCCATCAATATATACAATAAAAAATTAATTTAGACGATATTGTATTTATTCATATACCATTAAAACTTGACAATTTATTTATCAAATGTCTTCTCTATCAGACAAATAATTATTTGCAAATAGATAAAAAAACAATAAACTAAATTCCTATATCATAATCTTACGTATATGTGTGTGTGTATATATATATATATATATATATATATATATATATATACATATATATATATATATTAATTTAATTTATTTTTTTAGATTGAAAAATTTTCCAATTTATTTTTAATTATTTATAGAATAGAATTTATATTCGCGCGTATATATATATATATATATATATTTTTTTTTTATTAAAAATAATCTTTCACACAAATTTGTCAAAATCTTTTACACTCCTAATGTAATACTTCATAATACGTATAACAATGTATTTGTTTTCGGTGTTTTAATACCAAAGTTTACCGCGAAATAATTCAAGGCATAAATTTCAAGCATTGCTATAAATTTTGCGAGAAAACAATTGCGAGGCGCCACAGGAGACAATAACGAAGACGTAAGCGTGTTCACACTTAAAATATATGATAACAGCCTGATTTGTAGTATGTAAGAAAGTTTCATTATAAGTTATTTCATACCATCCTTCTTCGAATATGTGACAATCATGACACTAATATAAATACATAGTTAGAATATAAAAACGGACATTCAATTAAAAGTCCCATTTTAGTCGAAAAAAATTGTGCTTTTTGCAAACTGATAGATTCATTTACCAATTTAATATTTCATTTACCATTTATCGATTTAAATTCAATTTTAGAATCTTATTACAGAATGCAGAATTAGATATTAGTAAATTGTTTTATTATTATTAACTTACAATTGATTATAATAATATATCGATATTATCTGATATCTATATTAAATTACAGTGTAGCTGTTAGTACAGACAAATACTATCAAAGGTAGGAATACTGAATGTGACAGGATTATTCTGCACATATGAACATGCACATAACGCGCTCTAATCTCGTTCGATGGAGCTATAACCGCCCATAAGTAGATGTAATTACAGCGTTCAATAAAATTTAATTATAACTTAATCTCTTAAAAATTGATGTTACATGAATCATCGTTTTGTTTGTAGCACTTTTAATTAGTTGCAATAATAAAATGAATATAAATTAATTCCTAAAGACTTCTTAATGATACAAAATGGTTGGATATAACAGAGCAATCAGAGTCAAGCACGGTAATTCTTGTGTAAACCAACACGATTAACAAAACAACTTTAATAATAATTAATTCGCTTACATGTTTCAGTTCACTTTTGAGCCATCTTCAGAGACAATATAATGTAATTACACAAATTCTTTGTTACATTAAGATTAAATTTTAAAGATTCAGTTTTGGTTTTGATGTCCGTCTGGAATATAATTAATAGCATAATAATTTTTTTTTCTCTTCTTTTTTCTTTTTCTCTGCAATTAACGTTTTAGGTGTATTAAAAGTTATTTATTAATTTCAACATAATTGATGCTGATTCGCTGAATGGTCAAAGACTGATTTTTGATTAAACCGATAGAATTTGAGTGCGATATGTTGAATTTTTAGTGAGCTACCTTTTATTATTTTACAATAAATCGTTTTTGCTCCCCCCAATTTATCTTTTACCTTTTAATAATTTTTATACATTTTAGATTGTTATTAGAGTTCGTTTTTATATAATAATTTTCGTTAATAAGTGGAAGTGACTCACTGAAATGAATCAGTTTGTACAAAAATTGTTTGTAATTACATCATATTGTCTTGAGGGCGACTCAAAAATGAGCCGAAATATGTAAGCGGATTAATTATTATTAAAGTTGTTTTGTTAACCGTATTGGTTTGCACAAGAATTACTGCTTGATTCCTAATGTCCTGTTATATCCAACCATTTTGAATAAAATGAATAATCTATTATCTTTCCCTTTCTATGATATCTTTATATGTATATTTGACATATATATAAAAAAAATTTACAATAATTACAATTGAATGTTCGGTATGATTCTTCTTTCAGTTTTTGTAAAAAGTGCTAACTTTTTAATTACATCCCGTTTCACGAGCTGAAATCAAACAAATTAAATGTGCTTTTTATCGTAATATACAAGAAAGATGTATACTTTCGCGGTGTGCGTATATAATCTGACGATATAATCATACTCATTAATTACTTGCTGGTTTACACGGTGAGATTTTCCGTTGTAAATTTCGTGAGATATTGCTGTAATTGCGAAACACCGCGGGGAACAACCGCGAGTTTCATCTTCGCACATTCGGCCTGTCGCGATATAATTTGCACAAAGTTCGAAAACTTTCGAGTGTAAACTGCACGGTCCTCGCCTCCCACCGACATTGTTTCGCAACGATCACGACACAATGCCATGCGCTCCTGCGTGACAATGTACTGTTCACCGTCCCATCGCCCGGATTATCGCAATCGTAGTGGAAGTTATGTGCTGCACGTTTAATACATCGATATAGGTGTAAATAGGCGAACCAGTAAGCAAACAGAGAGATAACTGGGTTTATGCATGTGTTATCTTTATTTTGGTTTATCCTTTACATATTTATTCGTTCACTTATGTAATCGCTGATACATATCTTAATATATATATAAATAAAAAAAAAGTTTATTTTATTTTATTTCATTTGTGAGAAAATTAAGTTTAAAAATTAGAAAATTAATGCTCTTTGTCTTCTTTAAAATTGAATAATAATTTTTAATTTGTAATTTACAATTTATTTACAGACATGTGCATACTGCAGTAAAAACAAATTTATCTGTTTTAGATCAGAAAATTTTGCTTTATAAAAAAAAAATAAAAAGTTACCCATAGAAATTTAGTCTTATTAAAGAGAATTAAATATATAATTATAAAAATTTTGTTTTCACACATACTTTTAATCTTTTTTCTTCTTTTTTTATATAAAGGTGTATATCTATATTACATATAGATTCATAATTATATAATTATGAGTAGAAATTATTGAAGAACAAATGGTATTTTATAAATAAAAATAGAAAATGTTTTGACATAAAAAATATTTTATAAATACAGAGATATTTATATAAATACTTCTGTATTTGTAAAATATTTTTTATACTAAAACGTTTTCTGTTTTCTTTTCACAGAATTTGTTCTTCAATGATTTATTTTCATTGCAGTCTCGATTTTTAAAATTGACTCGTGTCGTACGTGCATAAATTATTCAATCGCGATATTAAAATACATCTCGTAGATGTTTATAAAGGTCATTCTTAATTGAACAATTTATAAGTCAATGAGATCAGCGAAGGATGAGTCGATGTGCCGTTGAGACAGACAGCAAACAACTACATCTCGTATCTGCTAGAAACTTGCTTTTGTACAAGTAGCGAATTCCGACGTGAAACGAGAATTGCGGAGTACTGCCTGAGATAATTTTGCGCTTCACCTCCGTACGTGTATACACTTGCGGCATAATTCGCATCAAGTGAGAAAATTCGAATATATCGTATATCGCGATTCGCGTCTGCTTCCGACATCATTTTCACGACGATCAGAGTAACGACATTTCGAAATAACATTTGTTCCCAATTAATAATGACAGCTTACGATTAATAATAGTCGGTTTTCGAAAATGCATACGTACAATCCATCATAATGATAAACGAGAGTAAAAAATCATTTCATAATTTTAATTTAATTAATTTCAATAAATATACACACATTCACATAATAAGAGATTTTTTATTAAATTTTTGATCGCTATGTTGTTGAAAGTATATTTGTCAAGAGATATATATTCTCAATATTTTAATTATTAAATATAGAAAGATATAACCTATATAAACAATATATTTTTTATCATTTATTTCAGTATTCGTGCATTAATATGAAAAATATAACTTTTATATACATATATAATAATGTTATTTAAATCTTGTAAAAATTTCACATCAATTAGCGATGGCATGCATCAATTCTTGAAGAAGGATTTTTTAAATTTCATTTAAGTTTTTATATTTAATCTTAACAAAGTTTGTCATTTATCTCGACACTGACATTACAATAAAATTGTAAATGTTTTTTTTATATTGAGTTATAATTCGGTTAATAATTATGATATTTTTAAAAAAAGAAGAGGATAGTTTCTATAATCCTCTGTAATTCGTAGTGACAAGAGAAAAGCTGGTTTTACAATATTCGATCTCCAACAGCGTTTCAGCATTGTTTTGAGGATGATCAAAGTGACAATGTTACCATATATAAAGCGTTACTGTCAGATTGCAACTTGTTAATAATGGTGAATCAAGTACTGTCGTATTGAGACGTCGCAGTCACGCGACGCCAAATTATACGCCGAGAAAGAACGATGACAATGCAGCGTGATTTAAACGGTACAGTGGAAACGTATTCACATTGTTTGACTCCTGCTGTGATCTAGTAAGCATTATTAATCTGCTTGTATCCACAATAATGTTTCACGCTGCATTGTGACAAAAATTAACTATGTTACGCTTCATGTGAATATTTTACTTAGAGCTTATTTAAAAAAATTTTAATTCTTTAATATGTTGTGTTTTCTTCATATTTTATTATTATTATTAACTTCAAAAATATTTTTTTCTACATAATGATAAATACCTCATGAAAAATTGAATCAAATGAGCTAAAAAATATTATAAGGTAAGGCGGTATAATTTTAAATATGATATAATTTCAAATGAAATAAAATTTGCATTCAATTTTCGAAATTCTAGTTTTAGCTTTCATTGTGGAAAGTTCTAAAAAGTATCTACCAAACAAGAAAAAAATCAAACTTGAACTTCGAAAACTGGATTTAAATTTTATTTCGTTCAGAATTGTACCATATTCAAAATTTTATCACTTTATCCTAATAAAATAAATGTAAACAATTCTTGCCGATATTTATTTAAAAATATTGTGGCAATTGATCGTGATCATAATAATATGTATCAGATATTTTGATTCTAAATATATCATAATATATAAGAATAGCAATAGTGTACATTTTGTAAAAATATTGCTAGCAAATAAGAGTTTAACAATAGATTAATATAAAATATCTGTCATATTTGTTAAATAAAGTTGAAATAAAATTGCAGTTTCAGAGCAATTTCTATTAAACAAAGAGTAGTTAGTATTGGCTTAGTAACGTTTTTCTATTTAAAAAAAAGTTTTTCAATTTCTCTTTTAAAAAAGTTATATTGATAACTTTATAAAACAAAACTTTATAAAACCACAAATTTTTTGTTATTCCATTTGTCAATAATATGAAAGAATACGCTATATCTATATTCATTAAAAAATATTTCATAAAAAGATCTTTTTTAAACGCGTGCTAATCGAAGTTTAATTAAAAAAAATGTGCTTGTGCTGCATTTGCTGTTTTACTATCTCTTGGATAATTCAAAAGCTTCAATAAACAAAGCTCATCTGTAAGATAGTCGCGGAGTAAGAATGTGAATTTTCCCAGCGCTTCATACAATAAGCCGAATTTCATAAATACTCTTCATATAACAATAATGCCTTCGCGAAATTAATATTTTATACGCTTTCATAATGTTTACATGTGGAACTTAGTTACAAATTTCCTGCAATGTTAGTTATCTGCAAATTCTCTTGGCTATAATTTCAAATAGATTTTCCTTTGCAAATTTGAAAAATCTCGATAAAGTCCTTCTATTATAAATAATCAAATATTTACGTTTCGAAGATATAATAAAGTACAAAATCTTACTTATTTAACAAAATTTTTGAAGTTATTCCTATAAATAAACAATTTTTAATCTAAATATGCGTTTCATAACATGTGTTAATATACGAGTTCAATTGTTTTATCCGCATCTGAAAGAATTTTCTCTCTCTCTCTCTCTCTCTCTCTCTCTCTCTTTTTCTAAAATGCTCTAAAGAAGAGAACTCAGATTGAAAGAGACTTGAACACAAGAAAAATAAATTCGTAAAAAAGGAAAGGGAATCAGCAGAAATGTGCAAGAAAATGGAAGAGAATCCTGGATAGTGTCGTGAGACGAAAAAAAGAAGAGAGAAAGAGAGCAAAAGACTAAGATATCTACACCGAGAAGCAGAAAAGGAAGTGTTATTGGAAGAGTGAAACATCAGTAAAAGTATCCAAGGGAAATAAATAATTCAATAGATTACGAAAAAACTATTTACACCTAGACATAATATAAAAAATGCACTCTCATTATGAAGTGTACTTTACGTAAATTATAAATTCTTTTGTTAATTCTCGATAAAGACTCGATACTTTTTGAGTAGAAAAAAACATTGAGGAAGATTATTTTTCAAAAATAGGCACATAATCTTCAGTATTAGAATATCGAATACATTGGTCATACATCGGTACCAATAATACAGATATACATGCGGGCTCTAAAAAAATGAGAATTACTATTGTAACCAAAGAAAAAAAATTGCTTTGCAGATGCCGCAGGTCTTAGGTGCTTTGATTCTTTAGAGAAGTAAGAAAAGGGAAAAGCTTGATAACGAGCGGACCACAACCATCAGCCGATCGCGGCTCTTTTCGTCCAGTACACGAGAGAACCACCACTGAAATGGCTGACTAAAAGCTAAAAGCCGGACAGACGAAAGCGAGAAAAGAGAACGGGAGGAATCGCGAATGTATTTCTCGTGGGAGATAAGAGACAGATAGGTGGATGGGCCACGATAGAATGAGTCGAACATTGCAGGAATCCGAAGAGAGGAAGTGAAAGAGAAAGAGATAGAGATAGAGAGAGAGAGAGAGAGAGAGAGAGAGAGAAAGATCGAGGGCAAAAGAGAGTAGACAGGAGAGGGAATAGACGATGGTGAGGAAGTTTTTCCGACATGAGATTTACGCCAAAGGTCCGCGAGCACCACAAATACGTAACGTATATATGCCATGACCGTTCTACACACCGGGACTGTTTTCGTTTGAACGAGAACCAGATTTTCTTCTCTCCGTCCACCATCCGCGCCTCGCTCGCGTCTAGCAATTTCTTCTCATAGAAGAGACGAAATGCAGGCGTGGCTGGAGCATAAATCGCTAAATCTCATCCGCTATTTTCTACTACCATCATGTTGTTGTTGCTGATGTTTCTTCTTAGTTCATGGAACAAGCGCAGACTTTACATCGACCCTTGGTATTATCTTTCGATGTGATATTCAAAATTTGAACGAATCTAAAAATAAAAACTCGAGTGGCAAGATATAAGGGATAATCTTTCACACGAATATAATCTAGCTAGGATATAGAACCAAGAGACTCAAGATTTTCAAAATTGAGGCTTATTCAAATATCTGGAACATAAATCCATTCATGTGAAAGTAATCTTACATTTTAAATAAATAACGATTAAATAAAAGAATATAATATGCGTTAATAATGAATAAACTAAGAAAAATTATAAAATTATTAAAATATAATCGTAATTTTATACATACTTTTAGATTAGAGTTCAATATTTTTGGTCGATAAAACATCATAATATTCTCGAACAACTTGCATACGAAGGATATTATGCAGAATAAGTTATCCTACCAAGTAGTAGTTTTGAATACATAAAGTTTAAAATGTAGCGTTCCATGTTATCTAGTAAGCTATATACGCAACTAACTTTTCAAAATATTATGGATTATCCCATTTTTGCATATATAGATAAAAATTTTAATATATAGATAATATTCAGTTACGTAAATAAACAAATATCTCAGTATCAACAATATTATAACAGCATTAAAAATATTTGCACACTTTAAAAAATTAATTATTATTATTGTTTTATGATAACATTTTATTCAGAGTATAATTAAAAAATCTAATATTCTCTTTCTCTCTTCCCCCTTCCTTGCAACTTATTTTATATATTAATATTAATACTTTATTTTCACTGGAAATAATACTTTATTTTCACTGAAAAAATTTTCATCAAAATTAGAAAATATTAAATAACTTCGAATTAAAATAACTATAAATAATTTTTTCAAAAGTTCCAATTTTGCAGTTATGATATTTTTTATTAACATTATCGATAATCGTATTTTCTGCCTCTTTTCAGATTTTATATATAATAAACTTTAAATTTTATATTTTATGTGATAAAATTTTTATGAGATTAAAGAAGCATGTTTATTACTTTAAGCTATGACGAGAACGCTATTGTTCGAGAATATATTTTCTAAAACAAGCTTGGTTTAATGAGATTGGAACAAAAGTGGCTTTGCACCCAGTTTTAAACAGCATTGCTTAAAAAGTATATTTCAAATAAAATTTAATTTCTCATCTAGGTGAATCTAATTTTTCAAAATGAGAAACGTTTATTATTTTTATATATTTTTATATATTTTATATATTTTTATATATTTAATAAAAAAGGTGTACATTCAAGTTTCTATGTTTTGCTTGAAGACACATGGAGAAAAACAGCAATGAATCTGAAAATTATCTTAATGATCGAACTTTTTTAAAATTTCTCAAATGAACTCGAGAGGAAATACATCACACGTGTAAACTTAGGCATCTCTCTTTCTTAAATAAATGTTAATGATACAGTTACTGCAACTCGGAACTTGTAACAGGTATCAATTCACCATAAATTTTCATGCGCGATATCTTAACGCGATTTTCTTCACTCTCCTTGAAAAGTTACAGTTTACTTCTGCTGATACGGAGTAATTCAATCAAGAGATATTTCGAGATGTTATTTCCAACGGTAACTTCATTACCATAATTAAAGAAGGATTTTGATCACCCAATAAATCTCATACACACAAGTTATTTATATAATAATTTCTATTATTTTTTTAAAATTTATTTACAACACTCCTATTAAAAATTATGGAATAAATATGGAATAAAAAATAACAAGCAGAACAAAAGGGAGATAAAAAGAATAACATATATATATATATATATATACATATAATATGGAATATATATATATATATCCTTATGTATATAAAAAAATTCTCTCTCTCCCTCTCTTTCCTCTCCGCTATTTTTTTATAATTAATTTCATAAATTTTAATAGGAAGTGTATAAACATTATAAGCCAATACATAAAATTATATATAATATAAAATTATATATTAATACTATAATACAATTCAATTTCTTTGATTGAAAATATATAAAAAAAGACATGTTTCTTTGTCATAATAGCTCTTATAACAGGTACAATCATTCAATTTTCAGTCGCGCAAAAATCCTATCAAAATTAATAAAAAAGTTACTGCAGCGCGAAGCGAGAAATCGAATATCGGCGATCGATCAGCCGTGATCGGATATTATTCCGAATCGTGAGATATCGGCACGTGAGAACGATCGGCGAGTAATCTCGGCGCGAATTACACGCATCTGCAGCGGTCGTCGTGCACCGTGAGGTGCAGCGAATGCGACAAGACACAAATGCCAATATATCTGCGGCGGACAGTACATCACAATAGTGGTCAGAGAGCGTGCGGGCCGCTTCCGTTCTCCTTCCGATATCGTTATTTCACGATCAACATGGATTGACGAATACGCGCGACCTGTCGATGAATTTTAATCGCATACATATCGTACTCATTGGCCGTGAAATTATTGTTATATTGTAAATAAGATGATTATATGTTACTTATGTATTAACATATACGTAATACACATTCTGTAGATATTCTTTATGTATACATCTAATTGAGACATATTTTTCTATTTCTCAAAAGAGTAACTTTATTAACGAAATTACAAAATTTGAAAATAAAACAGAATAGTTGTGTATATAATAATGTAAAGCATTCATTTATAAAAAAAAATTTATTTTTAAAACATATGAGACTTAAATATTTTTTTGCTTTTAAATAAATTAATTCAAGATTTCCATCGTTTATTTAAAGTAATTATTATCTCTTAAGTCTATCACAGTAAGTGTAATTATAAAAAAACTTTTAATCTTTTTGCAAAAACAAGATAATTATAGTTCTTATATTTATTTTATCCTTATATTTCTTTCACTGTTACATTGTTCACTACTACATACAGTTATATTTTTCTATTTTCAAATTTTTTATTTTAGTATGATTTATATCCTTAAAATGTTTATTTATTTCGTTACTTTGTAAGCTAATTAACAATCCCTTTGAGAATTGAGAACACCCAAATTGTTGTGAAATGCTTCGGCAGATGATGCAAGTAAAATATTTGAGAGAAATTTGTTTAGACATTGTTATTTTACGTTCTGTATTTGACCAACAATTTTGACGAATTGCCCTCTTCACACAGCAAATCGAAAACCAACACATCGAATGATTCTTTTTTTTTTAAATTTGAAGTATCACTTATCACCTCTATCTCTCTCTCTCTCTCTCTCTCTCTCTCTCTATATATATATATATATATATATATATATATAGAGAGAGAGAGAGAGAGAGAGAGAGAGAGATAGAGGTGATAAGTGA
>Ga0157363_1004660_pt1 | contig 12678 bp, 5 predicted proteins | sample AttsexASBM1_FD_111477 | JGI IMG/M metagenome (GOLD analysis project Ga0157363, IMG submission 111477) | Fungus gardens microbial communities from leaf cutter ant in Ribeirão Preto, State of São Paulo, Brazil - Atta sexdens ASBM1 | ecosystem: Host-associated > Fungi > Mycelium > Unclassified ...
AATTTACACGAATTATAAATACATAATTATGATTCATGGGTCATTTATTGAAATTGAATCAATCACTTTGCTGCTCTCTCTTGATTTTTAAATTAGATATCAAAATAATATTAATACATTGGATTTTAATAATTGAATAATATTTTCTTTCAATCTTGTTTGTATTAACTTAATATTCGAAATTTTTCAACTCTATAAACAAGTTTTAAAAGAGATTTTATAATTTATTCTTTAAACAAAAATACATTCTACAATTTTACCTTATTTCGTTTCAGAATTATATTTATTTTCAAAAAATTCTCCATTCAAAAATTACTACACATTAGATACATTTTGCATTGAGTTTCAGATAGGTACTCGCGAATACAGAAATACTGATATGATTTGTTTAGACTTTTGTAAAAAGAACTGACAATATAAAATTATATAACTGTAATACCTTTTACTTAATACATTTCCTTTATCTAAAGATGCATGTGGCTTATACTCGGTGTGTTTTATCTTCCTCTTTTTTTAAAGATAATTTTACAATTTTATAAGCTACGCCCTTTTATAAGCGAAGCCTTCTTAGGTGTGAAAGCCGCTTCAGTGCGTACGCGCGGGAAGTAAGGGGTTCAATCGTAATGAATTACAACGAGCCAGTCACTAAGAATGACTCACCGAGTACTCTAGCTGCAGCCAGCCGCTGTCGCACGGCACGGCGCACGTCACACACCGATAAAAGGCTCTCCTTGCTCTGGAAAGAGGAATTTGAACCGCTTGAGAGGGAAGTGAATAACACGAGCCGGGCATTAGGCGGATGCCAGGGGGTCTCGTACCTCTGAACCCCCACGTCCCGCGTCCAGACTGGACCGGTTCGACTGCGAATTATATGAATCATCGAAATACCGTATCGGAGAGCGTCTATAAGCACGTTAACGTAGATTCCAAGTAAAATCAAGGGCTTAACGGTATTCTCAGGAAATACTGAGAGCGCGTTTGTTCACGGATTACTTACAGCGGCTACAGACGATGACTTGCATTAAGTGAACTCGATAGTGGGATGATAAGCTAAATTTGTCCCCTGTGTTAGACATACTTTCGGAAAGTACATTGAAAACGAAATGTTTCCACAGATAAAGCAAATCCATCATAAGAATATACATATATACTGTCGTGTGTGTGTGTGTGTGTGTGTGTGTGTGTGTGTGTGTGTGTGTGTGTGTGTGTGTGTGTGTGTGTGTGTGTGTATTTGATTTATTATCCTATCGAAAGCTTCGGAAGCATTTTTAATATAATCGCTTAACAGGTCTAAACTTGTCATATATGAATAATATGTATAAATTGACGACAATCTATTCCTGTACAAGCAGAAAATCTTAATTTCTGAAAAAGAATTTTAAAGAATTTTTATTTGCATTGGTTTAATTGGTATCGTAAAATATCATTGTACATTATAAAGAAATAATTTTTCATCCTAATTTTTAAGCTGATTTTATTGATTATTTATTACTAAAGTGTTATTTATTAGATACTAAAAAGTTTCAAAATTTGGATCCAAATGTCTAATAAATTGATCATTGTTTAATTAAGTAACAGTTTCTCATTACTATTGCATTACTATTACATGATTGCATTTGCATATTAGCTCTTTTATTGCCAATTTTTTTATTATCTTCGACTGTATATCTTACAATTAGAATATGACACATAATTCAAAGAATTATTGTAAGGAACTATTATTTCGTATAAAGAAATGTATAAATATCTTTAAGATCTTCCTAAATGACGTGTATCATATACATGGTGTAACTAAAATAACTATTAATCATACAGCTAATAAAAAATTGAGACAAAAAGTCCTCTACCATTTTGCAATTTTCGCAATATTTTTTTTTAGTTACTCAATGAGCAAAATGTATAAAATTGACGTATAAGACAGCTTTAAGATATCTTTAAGAAAAATATTTCACAAAAAACAGATATCTTGTCTTATACATCGATTTTATCCGGCAATATTTGGAAATTAATATCTCGTTAATTATTGCGAAAATTGCAAAATGATAGAGGACTTTTTAACTTGATTTTTTATTAAGAATAGCACTGTATGATTAGTGGGCATTATTTCAGTTACACCCTGTATAAATCTGCAGCTAACACATAAATCATATAAAATTATTATATCTCAGAGATCTCACGTTTCCGGAATATACGAACTACATGTATACATACACATACACGTATGTATGACAAGAAACAAACGCGGTATTCGCTAATTGACAGTCAAAGGGTAAACGCAGCAATTCGTAAACGGCACGTGCTTCTGTTTGCTCAGCTCGACGCAGCATTAATTATTACAAGCGCACTGTTATATTTAGCGGCATCGGAGGTACACGCACGTGCATATACGCGGGGATTTTCCGATGAACCGTACGCTACTTCGCACGCGAATTCGCATTGCACGACGCGTGCAATGCGAATATTTGATGCAATGCTCTTACACAGACGAGGACATAAGAGTGTTATAAGAGTCGCGCGTCTTCCCGATGCGGCAAGTATGTCACCCAATTAAGTTGCTCATCAATTAAAGAAATATATTTCACATTGAACAAAATATCTTTTAAGACTGTGTAATGTGAATACGCAACAAATAAGAAATAAAAACCCTAAACGATCAAGCTGGATCTTTGTGCTTAAATAATTCGGTGTGAATGTACGTATTATATATCCAATTCTGCAAACTACGCGTCGTATTTAATTTTCAGTCTTAAAACACAATCTTAACAGAATAACTAGAGTATATAGTAATATTACAAATTAAATTGTAAGCAATTTGATAATATTGATGCTCAGGAATCTTAGAAAGATCTTAATAATCTGATGCTGATAAGTATCTTGAAATTCTGGCCGAGATAATATTTCTTGTAATAAAATTATTTACAGATTTTAAGATGCTTATCAGCATCAGATTATTAACATCTTTCCAAGATGCCTGTAAGCATCAATATTATTAAATTGCTTGCCAATTTAATTTGTGATATTATTACTCTAAATTCTGTTACTCTCTAAAATCTTTGGAGTGAAATCTAACTCTAAAGATCATTTTTATAAATTAATAACTGAGTCATTTTTTTTCAACTCCGACTGAATTATCATTATTTAGAATTAAATTCCACTTCAAAGATTTTAGAGAATAGGATTGCGTTTCTCTCTCAGAACTGAAAATTAAATTCGGCGCAGGATTGGATATGCAGTATGTAAATTCAATTGAATTTGAACATAACATAAAGATTTAACTTGTTTAGAGCTTTTATTTCCTATTTGAAATTGTCCCTCTTAAATTGAATGGCTTTTGAGGAAATTCATCGAATGGAAAACTAATTGCGGGGCGGAGCAATTCTATCCCATAAAGCCCGCAATTCTACAAATATATGTTTGAGTCAAGAATGTTTCCACGTGTATTTATATTAATCTCGTATTATCTGGCATTACGAATCACCGAGATTGGAAGAATAAATGCCGTACTCAGTTTCGTTCGCTTATCGAAGTAAACGCCCGCCGAAGGCTTCGCGAATTGAGTCTTATTATTTTCCACGCACGGAAGCACTTAAACTCAAGAGATTGATGCGTGCCGATGCACCGAGTATGCAATACGCGACTCGATACCTTCTGTACCTTTCACCAACTTCGATAAAGAATTATATTTAAACCAACGACACGTAACGTCGCGCAGCTGAGAGGAATGAAGAAATCGATTGCTGTGCGTTTTATCGCGATTTACCCGCATTCGTGGAATGCGATATCGTAATTGCATTATAGAAGGACACACACTTCTCTTTCTGCAATATAACTCCCTTACTATTCAATTTTCCAGCTCGCGGAACACGCATTTAACGGCACGAAAATACGAGCCACGAATTATTTTCTTTCATTCCTTATTCTTGCAATTATGCGAAAACTGTGTGTGTTGTAAAAATAGCGAGTAAATCATTCTGGAAGCAATCTTGCCTAAACGTCGGTGCTTCTGTTATTATTCTTGGCAACTAAAATAAAGACAGCTGACTGACAGCAGCAACAAAGAATCAGAATGCATTTTCATTTCACTCTACAAATATCCGACGTCGAAAACTTTCTCAGTATGGAATGAAAATGCGCGGCGCCGTGCCGTTCAAGAAGACACGTGTGTTTGGTATTCAGCATCATGCATCACTCATCTATACAAGGTGTCCGAAAAGAACAAGAGATTTCGTTCATCGATTTTTCGACTAATTTTAAGTTGATAATTTCGCGGAAAAAGTTTCATCGAATACTACCTCTTTTTATATTTTTTCATTTCGTGTAATTCATTTACTTTCTTAATCCTAATCGATATTCATTTCAAAATTTTCTTAATTATTATTATTGGCATTCGCGAATATAGTATATTATACTTTAATTTAATGTATCTTTACTTACATTTTATGATGATTTTATGATTTAATGTAATTAAACGATTTTTTCTATTTCAAAAATCAAAATCAGAAAAAATAAGATTATGTAAAATTGTGAAAAACGTTTGTTGTATAAATAATTTTTCATAATATAGTTGAAAAAATCCGGACCCATTCGCGAATACTGATTTGGATTGTACGATTCTTATTTTATTAAAAATCTTTCTCTAAGAAGGAAAAATTCTAATATTTTGTTGATGTAATCCGTAACTTTTTAATTTATGTATCAAAATGTCTCCATTCGATTTATGTCCAATTTAGAAATTGTAACTCTACACTTTTCAATTTTTGTTAATAATTTAAAAACAATTTGGATTCCTTATATCTAATAACTCAAAATGAGATGAGAATACAAATCGGTGCTGTAATTAGTCCACTATATATACTATATATTAATACAAAAAACTATATTTAACTAACGTTTAAAGAACTCATGTTCGATCATATAATTTTTGTTAAGCAACAACGAATTGTTCCGTGAACAAAAGAAATCCGTGTACAGCAAAATTCATCGTTTTTATTTTCAAATACTCCGTATATATCTCCTATATAAGCGTAAGACATTTAATATCCTCGCATGGAAAGGCAGGATAATTATTAACTATAACTGAGAATCGCGTCGGTAGAGTTGTTAATATCATGAAAGTGCATTTCTGCGAACCGTTCTCGATTTCTTTGCCGAGGCTAGCATTCTATTAACCCACAGACTGAATCGACAGCGAATCGTGATCATTATCAAAGAGAGTCATTCAACCAAGTTCAAATACATATTAAACAGATATCGTACAGAAGTATATACACGCCTACATACTCGATGATGCGCGTGGGATGGCTATCAAACCAGCGGCTGTTGACACCGGTCGAACAGAGTGGTATACTAAACATTAATGAATAAGGTAAATGTCCCAGTGACCAAACATTTACACAAAATCTTATTTCTTTACTATTTCTATCTTTATTATTATTAATCTCAAATATGCTTTTAAATATAATATCATAATTTAATTGTAATCTTTAAAATTACAATTAAATTGTAATATTTATTATAGTAAAAAAAGTGAAGAGAGAGAGAGAGAGAGAGAGAGAGAGAGAGAGAGAGAGAGATTAACCCGACGTCATTGTGACTCGAGATATTTTTAAACATCTGTATTTTCTTACATACTTCGTAGATTTTAACTAATCGCCCTGCAGCTGGAACTAAGACTTTCTAAAACCATTGTTGACATTGCGAGAATAAACCAAAAAATAATATTCAGGTTATCATGATTAACTTCAACGTCCGTATAACATTTTAGCATAATGACACCAGGTTAATAACAATAAGATTCAGAATAAAAATTAAATTCAGTGATAATTTAAAATTAAGCGCACCGCTTTGGCAAAAAATTACACGCATAAATTTTCCAAAATCAAGATTAATAATAATAAATTCTGTGTAGGTCCGGACATAGATACAAGTTCGATCACTGGGACGTTTATCTTATTAATAACGTCGTGGAAAATCAATGGCGCAGCTACGCGAATCGTTTCTCCGTCAAAAAGGACATCGCGTTAGCTCGCGTTAGCTCCCCAACACGATGTGGAGATTTCCTTTTGCCACAACGGAAAACTTTCTCGAGATGCAACGTTCTCGCTTGTGCGTTCACTCGTTCATTCGCTCGCGGTGCGTACAACGCATTCGCGGAAGATCTATATATAGCGGCGCCGCCACAGATACGCGCTCGAGTTTAATGTTGCGACCGGGCCGGGAGCTCGAGTTCATAAGTAATTGCGGGCGTGAAATCCGGTTCGCGCGCGGCGGCATTGCGCGAATATATGTTATTATCGGTGGCCGATCGGAAACTGGCCGGATAAGAGCTTTCATAAGCGCGCGCGCACGCGACACCCGTCGTCATTCCGCAGGTAGGTATGCTGGCCAGCCGCGTCGGATCGCGCCGGGATGTCCTGGATACATCGATGGTTGGCTACTCCACAAACTGGATTCGCGATTCGACGGAAAAAGAAATATTTGAGATTTTTGGCCGATCGCGTGTAAGAACAAGCTTCAGAACAAGTCTTGAAATTTTGTTCGACGTTCTCACGCACTTCCATTGCACGTATTGAGAACAAATGAATAAATTCTAAGATTTTCTTGGGTTGAACATTTCTATTTATATATCCCTACCTTCAACTTATAGAGATTAAATTCAGTGATAATCTAAAATCGAAATTAAGGAGATTTTTCTCGCATTTGATGAAATATAACAAGTCATAATATATATATATATATATATATGTAATACAAAAGTTAATAATATCAATAATATCTAGAAAAAAATTTCTTTCTTGACTTTTACCATTTTGAAGATATTTAATTCTAAATTTATAGAATTTTATTATATACATTACAAGTAGAAGGTATAACCTTATTCTGTAGTTATTCTCTTTTAAATTGAAACACTTGCGTATAAGACAGCAATTTAAAAATTGTTATAATTATTATAAAGTAAACACTTACGTTTGTTCTTATAAAATTTCATTTAAATTGATCGTACAGTTTACCAGAGATATTTATATTTATATTTTTCAATAGAAAAAGCTAGAATATATGTAAAATGGACAATGCATATCAAATGAACATTTTACAACTTTTATTTTGTCATTTTGAAAATATTTAGTAACATATAAAATTAACAATAATTATATATAATAGCATAAGATATTGTTAGTAATCTTTTTATTCCATTATTTTAATTGTTTTACATATTATTATGAATAAATTGTCTACTGACTAGGCGGAAGAAGCGCGAGAACTTCCTTAAGGATTCGGTTTTGTAGAAACTTTTTTTTCGCAAATACATTATACTCATAATTTTCTTTACAAAGCACATGAATTTTTCGAAGAGAAATATCTTCGAATTCAAAGTGACAAAATTTTTCTTGGAATTTCATCCAAAGCTTCTGCTCAAATCTAACAATGTGCTTTTAACGCACGAGCGATTTATTATTAGTTATTATTAGCATAATTTTATTAATATATTTATTTCTAAAGATTCAAGTGAGATTATTTCTAGAAAGAAACTGTAAGGTGCACTCAGATAAAATAGAGGTTAAAAACAGCGAGACGTTGAGAAGCAGTAAAGAGATAAGACATCAAGGTTAACATGATATCATAATTCGATTTATGAAAAAGAAGAAAGTATCAGATTTCCGTAAACATCGTGCATTTAACATGGAGAGATATTTATTATGTCCGAATATTCCCATCTATGTATATTTATTAACAAATGGACATTTGAGATTTCTTTTGATTGAATATATTTCTATTTATAAAACTTAAATTCAGTGATAATCTAAAACATCTTATAAGTTAGTGAAACAAAATGAGCAAAATCAATTCTAACATTTTTATTTATTGCTCATTTATTGCTAAAGAAAAAAATTTGTTACTCTATCGGCTTTTTTTAAAAATGATGTTCCGCTGAGGAACATTCAGTTAGCGGAACAATACATATAACAAAATCGATTTATGTAAAAATAACGTAGAAATTTGTTGCTAATTTGTTGTTGTCGAAATATCCTAATTTTGAATCCATTAAACACGAAATAAGTGTAAATAACAACGAATAAATCTTAGCGTGCTCACTTTACTTACTACTTGGTATCTTATTCTTGTTTCACCGATGATGTTGATGTTTTTCAAAGTTGTTATTTATATTTATTTTACAAGCAACAAATTCGTAACTTGTATATTTCGACAGCAACAAATTAGCAATAAATTCCTACGTTATTTTCATGTAGATCGGCTATGTATATTGTTCTGCTAACTTAATCTTTCTTCAGCGGAACATCATTTTTAAAAAAAGCCAACAGAGCAACAAATTTTTTTCTTTGGCAACTTTTTAACAACAAATAAGCAATAAATAAAAATGTTAGTTAGAATCTGCTCACTTTGTTCCGCTAATTTATAAAAAGTTAATCTAAAATTTAAAATTAAATATATCGCTTTAACAAAAAATATACTCATAGATTTTCTTTACAAAAAGAACACTATATTGTATATTATTTTATTATTATTTATTTAATGATAATATGTAACTATAAAAAGCATTGTTTTTCATAACAAAATATTATTTATTAAAATATTATTTATGAGTAAATAAAGAAAATAAAAATTGTATTTTTAATAAAAAAGTATGTCGAGTTATACTTTTCACTTAATTAAATCCGATATCCATTAACTTCTTAAAATCATCGTTGACGTTTCATTCTATTAAAAGCTAACGAATAAGAACATCACTATCCCATCAAGCTATTAAGTTAAAAGATCAAATGCTGAGAAGATTGAAGGATAATAACTTGTCGCGATAAAAACGCATGCGTCTAACGATGCTATTTCGAGCTTATGGTCTAAGATCTTATAGTCTAGTCTAAAAACTCACTTGCGATTCTCTCAGGAGCGATTTGGATGTTATAAACCTATCATTAGAATTCATATATCAGAAACACTCGAGAAAAGATATTCTCCGGGTCGCGTTCTAAAAATACATGCCAAATAAATCTTGATCATGCATCCGAAACAGGACCCTTCTTCGGCTTGTACGTAACCTCGCCGCAATTTGATCGTCAATTAACCCTTGTACTATCGAGAGGGGTCTACCCAGACCCCAATAGTGAGGTTTCATTCATATAACATTTTTAGTATCGCACTCGAGAGTGTCAGTCTCTTTACTTCACTCAAGTAGAATCGTCAAATAAATTCCATTATTCACATTCCATTAAATAAACGACTCTTAAAGAATTCTTATATAAATAATAAAATAAATTAAATAGTTCAATTATTATTTAGTTAATTAAAATTAAATATAAAACTCACAGACTTAAATGTAAATCATTCGACTTACAAGTAGCTGTATAAATCGCAAATTATTATATTATCATCGCAATTATTACATATATTATTAGTATCGCAAAATTATTACTATTACATGTTTTTGAATTAAAATGATACATATTGTTTCGCGTTTTATATTTCCGCTTAACTTTTCTAGTACGCATGTACTGTGCGAATGTGTACGTGCATTGTATTATACAAATTTAATTGTATTAGAAATAATACACTCAGATCACACAGATTTTAGACCATGTTGGATGCAATGGACACTGCTCCCTCCCATAAAACAGAGTTCAGTGCGTAACACGACGTACCGCGTGCGTCCGAAAGGAAAAAAAAATGCACGCGGAATAATGCGTGCGGTAGGGGATGGCGCCAATCCGCGTCCTCCCCTCCCGCACCGCGCCACTCACTCCATGCCACATCACGCCGCTCCTCGTCGACACCGTTGTGACTCGACCAGCGGAGTAGCTACAATATTCAAGTTCTTATTCTTACAAGAATCTACTTACGTTCTTATTCCACATCTCTGAGTTATTTTTATCGATATCACAAATAATAATGTATTTCATTATCTCCAAATTTATAGAATGAACCTCTTCAACTAGTTTCTCTTGAAAAATGTACTATACAATATATTTATGAGGAAAACATAATAAATATAATTTTTTATCATTTTGTATTATATCAATTTGTGCAAAATTATTTTATAAAACAATAGACAATCAGAGAAATATTTAAGGCATTCGAATCAAGTGGATTCCATTGTTTATAGCATGTAATAATTTACTTTATTTCGCTTTCGATATAATATTGTATCAAAGAAATTTAAATCGCAATCACACAATCTGGATCTTTTTTTGGCAGAAGCAAAATTCTACTCTCAAATTTCTCCGAAATAAAGGACGATAGACTTCGGTTTTTTTTCCTCATAAAATAGCTTGTTAAAATAGCTATTTGATAATGTAAGAAATGTTGAAAAGTATCCATGAATCTTCTCATATTTTTTGAGAGACTAGAATTTTTAAATAAACAGATTGCAAATGGAGAGAATAAAAATATGACAGAATAATGGTATTGTAGACGCAGGATTAATAATAAATATCTCAATAATCTGAACAAGAAAATAAATATAGTAATAAATCCAATTTCTACTTCAAACTATTATTGACAGTCAGAGCTCAATAAAAAAAAAAAAAATTGTCTAACTTGAAAAAGTACGGACTTTCGTAGTTTTCAATATCTTTCTTTTGGAAGCAAGTAGCTACGTGCCTGTCCACGAACGTATTAGTATCCCTAAGTATACCTCACACCGCAGAAAGACGAAGAGGAAAAGAGAGAGAGAGAGAGAGAGAGAGAGAGAAAGAGAGAGGCAGAGGAAGAGTGCAAGCTGTGTATCGGGAGGAGCGACGAGAGATAGAGAAAGAAAGTTGGCTATGTCGGACGTCTGCTCGTCGGATCGTTTTTCTCCAAGGAACGGCGCCTCCACATGGGATCGGTCGACCGGATCACCGGCACTGCTTCATATGTTGTTACATTAAAATGAAAAAAAAAAATCACTGCAGAGAATACCGATATGATGTTTCATTCAAATAAAATTGAAAAAGGGAGCATCTTTTACTCGACTGGGTCAAGTAGAAAACAGAGCAGAAGTGAAAATTTTAATTAAAAACTTAATTATAATTTTAACGTTAAAAAGACGAGTACCTACCTTCAAATTTCGAGTATTCACAAATCCTTTCGCTCACCTGTAGAGAGATACAATCGATATTTTTTGTACTTATATACTTTTATACTTATTGCTTTATCTATCATCCTCTATTTGCTTTAATCAAAAAATTAAGCTTTCCTTTTCTCTCATTTTTTAAACCCCTTTTTAGAAAAGGAAAAGGAAATGAAGTCTATAATTACAATTTCTGTTTATTTTTTTTTTTTTTTATCAGAAGTCTTCAGAAGTAATCAACTAATTTTATGAAAAGGATTCTAGGATTCGAATGTACAATATCAATAAATTGATTGAGCCAAAAGGAATGGGAGTCGAGGTCGTTACTTTCTTCCTCATGAGAAAAATTCCGCTCGGACGTAATACCGGTTTTAAGTTTACGTTTAAAAATAAGCCGAATCGACGGCATTGCACATGCACGTGCCGCTGATTTCCAAAAAAGGACTCAAAGGTACGACGACTATCCCGCCCGTTAACCCACAATTTTGAAAGCCGGTCACCTCTTTTCGTTTAACCGTAGGACGCGATGCGTATGAAACGCGATGGAATAAAGATAGAACTATCAAAAGTTCCTACCGCAGGTTTGAATAATGCCTCGTACGCGATAAGGTGCTAACAAAAAGCTTTCAAATCCTGTGCGTTAATAAAGTCTCCTATCGCTTTCTTCATCTACTTGACAATCATAATATTCTCTCGCGAATAATACTTTTTCTTCGATAACGTCACGTTATCTGTTATACATCCTACGATATCTACAACCTGATACAGTAACGGAAAATGCGAATTTGATGATCGGATCTGTTGGAAATCAGCTCGAAGCCTTCCAGCTCCTAAGTAATTTGATCAGCTCATTACGTTGAGGTCCACGTCCTCTTTAGTACTCTCTCCGTAATCTTTCCCCGCGAAACAGGAACGATGAAAGTGATTTCTCGCTCTAGGATCGCGGTACGAATAACGATTGCCTCCTAGATTCTTTTTTTTTTCTCTTTCATGAATAGTTTTCACTATGCGATCGATATGTCGCATAACTATCGGATCTCATTGTCAGTCGAACCCGTGCACATACCTATTCGCCAAATCTTCATCATTTTGAATGTTTTGAAGGTGACTGCAAAAAAAATTTGTTAGTTTCCTTGTTCATCGAGAAAATTTTCACGATTGCAATCCATTTGTTATGTAGCATTTGCCGCGATATAAGAAAACCAAGGATATAAGAAAATCGGTATATTCATAGATTCTTATTTCAACGTCTTAAGTAATGTCTTAAAATGCTAACATAGCCCTCTTAAATAACGTCTTAAGAATGTACAATCTCAAATATTAGATATGGGAAAAAGTTCGTGGCGTTTTTTTAATGCCATCTAACGGGAAAAACATCACGAACTTTTTCCCACACCTAATATAACAATCGATAAATACCCAGATGAATCAATTTCAAGAATACACAGTCGTTCAAAGTAATTACGACATTTGTGACAAATTAGAAAAATTTATCTCAAATTATTTTATAAATCAATGCAAAACTGATATTAAAAATTTGTCAGTTAATAAGAAATTTGTCACAAATTATTCAATTGTTATTACACATAATCTTTTTACATCATAGTAATTTG
>Ga0157363_1004661_pt1 | contig 12677 bp, 10 predicted proteins | sample AttsexASBM1_FD_111477 | JGI IMG/M metagenome (GOLD analysis project Ga0157363, IMG submission 111477) | Fungus gardens microbial communities from leaf cutter ant in Ribeirão Preto, State of São Paulo, Brazil - Atta sexdens ASBM1 | ecosystem: Host-associated > Fungi > Mycelium > Unclassified ...
GTGTGTGTGTGTGTGTGTGTGTGTGTGTGTGTGTGTGTGTGTGTGTGTGTGTGTGTGTGTGTGTGTGTGTGTGTGTGTAGATAGATAGATAGCTTTGAATATAACTTACAGAAATATTAGCAGAGAGAAAACGAATATTATAATCGTGACAAAGTTTCTTTGACTTATGGATCAATCCCATAACATTGGATATTCCATTACAATTTACTATGCAAACTGCACCAGACAGTACATAATATTCATCTATTCTGGCTATGTTAGCTTCTATCTAAAACATTATTAATAATAATAAATAGAGATCGATAATTATTAATTATTATTTTATTAATTAATAATAAATAATTATTAATAAATAACTAAAGATAATGAGTCATTTAATATGATAAAAAGATTACATTAAAAATTATTTGCGAGCGACTTACTTCTAACAAGGTGTGTGAAGCTCTTAAGTCAAAAGGAAAAATGATAAAATCTACAGAGATATCTATCCTCGTTTTCACATCCGTAATAGATTCACACTGATGGATAGATATCTGCCATTTCCTTTCTTTTGCACTTAAATATAAGCCCTCTGATATCTTCTGACATAATTCAGCTGATCCTACTATCTGGAAAAAGATGTTTTAAATATAATAAATATTCTTACTATACAGTTACATATTTAACACTGCTGATGTACACAATATCCAATAAATTATAATATAAAGCACAAGAAGATAATTTTCTTTATCTATACTTTTTACTTATTTTATTAGTTTGCTTGTTGATATAACAAAAAAAAATAAATTATAAAATAATATACCATGTACTTACATGACACAAAATGACAAAACAAATTAAGATTATATTCAATTCCACATGGTTATACCTTAATACACCAGAAAATCAAAGCTACATGCATTTGCATTTTATTAATTATGATTAACATTTTATTAATTATGATTAACAAAAAGTAAATACAAATAACAAATTAGCAAATTATAAATAACAGACACAGAAACAAGAACTACGTTCAGAAAAAAAAAAATAGTTTTGTAATTGTTGTAAAATTCTTGAATATGATTTATACATTTCCAATACAGATTCAATTTATTTTACAACAGTTGCTAAGCTGCTTTTTCTCCTTTAAGATAGTTCTTTAGTAAGTGCCAAAAATTTGAGATGCTTCACCAGATGTGTCCAAAATTACAAATATTTGTATAATTTAGATAAAACATTAAAACTATATGTATATCTTAATGAAATAGTATGGAACATAAAAGTAAATCAAGAGGCCTATTAATTACATCTTTATAAAAACAAGAGATTATGTTTATTTGTCGAGGTTAAATTTAAAGTTTAGGCATGTAAATATCTTTCCAGATTAGCCGTTGACTCATTACTTTTTTGTGACCATTAAAATCATAATTTTTTAAACTATTATAATCTCATTTTTTAAAAAAGTCTATGATAACATTTATGTACAATTAATCAAAGAAGCGTCTGCAAATCTTATCTGTCACTAAGTTATATGAAAGGATACAATTTCAACTTTTTTTTCTCTTATTTCATCATTAATTTGCTGTAGAATTTTGCACATAGCAATTTCAATACTACAACTTCATTATATAAAAAAAAAGGACATTTCTAATTTAATTTTTACTAAAGAACCATCTTAAGGTTGAAAGTCCACAAAAAAATTTTATGTAGCATTCTAAGACCACGGTTATCACTTCCTAAAAATATGCGAAATATACAGGAATGTGAATAAAACTTTCTTTTTTCTTTTACCGTCACAGACGCACCATAAAAGCAATTAGACACTCGTCTTTCCGAAACGTGCCGTTTTTAAAGATTTCGGCCATGACTGTTGACGACTAAAGGTTTGTTCTTTCTGTGGTACTGCACTGAATTGAACTGAAGTCTTCTATCACATTTTCGCCAAACTGCAAATATATATCTATTTCAGTTTAAATACGAGAGAAGTATATAATCCAACTGCCAGAAAGAACAGATACATATGTTGAACCGGTTTCACTACTCCGATGTTAAATTTCAATATTGCCAACTGCAAAATTGAAAAAAATAACCTAATTTTCTGGCAGCTGTGAAGAATGATGTGACAATAGATTTGTTTGCGTTATTTGAAATTTCTAAAAATGTTTACACTAAAAACGAAAAAATATATAATTGGATGTTTAAAAGAGAGAAAGCAAAGGCACTGAGTGCAAAAAGTGCAAACAACGCGAACAGATCTATTAAGGTGCTTTTTCATGCTGATGCTCGATTCATTTTCAATATCAAAATAAATCACAGATCAAAATTGATGCTTGATATTCGCCAATTTCTATCGTGATTATTTTGAAAAATGAGCATCAAGCGTCGGTATGAAAAGACATTTTTATAAGTTGATGACAGCTAATCACGGTAGAAATATTATAGGTGGAGCAGCTTGTGAAAATTTACCTTAACAAGTTACTCTCTATGATAGCCACGGTTACCATATGAAGTGCTTCAGAATTCTCTAGCAAGTAACCAATCAATTTGACATTACGTTACGTAGTTGCAACTAAATTCCGTTAGATGGCGCACAATCTCGAGTTGAATTTGCGGTTATGTTATGTTCCCAGCATGACATAATTGGACATAACCTATCGCGATTTAAATACCGCGGCTGGCTCATAAAATTGTATAATGCTATTATTTATCGTGACGTTACCAAGATTCTCTGCGATTTGACATGAGTTCCCAACAAATATTTCAGCTTTCTCATAGACTCAGAACAGTCTTTAGGCCACTGACATCCAAATTTAATGAGATTGGCATTAAAATTAGGAATTATGAAATGCCTGAGAAAATTAAGGGCACATTTCTCGAACGTTGGGGTAAATAATATTACAAAATATATGGTTGAATTATCACATTCTAGTTATTTAAGTAATGTGCAAATAGTTTTATTATTTTACAGCGAAATATTGGCATGGTTTGTATATAGATTACAAGGACGTCGCATTAGATGTAGTCAAAGATTGCACAGAACGTCCTGTACATGCTACAATATATATTACACGTGCGTATTGTTTTTTGAGTGTGCTGCAGATTATGTCACTTTCAAAGATGTGATATTTATAATGTGTAATAATTACAATATATCTGTATGAGAATAATTTATATTATTTCAGTTCTAGGAAGCTGTTTTTATTCTAATCAATACAATCCAGATGAAACTATATTTAGGGAACAATTGATACAAAACAGTATAAAGTTAATACAAGTAGGAGAACCCATACGCAATCCTGTCTCTGTACAGCACGTAAAATGGTTGGAGCAGTGCTATAATGAAGGATTAATCAGAAGGCTAAATCTAGGAATTTTGTCTCTGATTTGGTTGGATAATTATGACAAAAATTGTTCCTCATACAAGGCTGTCTGTCCTTACTTAAGACCACGATATGTAACTTTCTATGAAAGAATAGTGGATGTAGGCTTTCTAGGAAAGTGGTGGGTATTAGATAGAAAGATGAAAGATTATGATGTAAACGAGGCTGAATTCTGTGTTGCAGAAACTGTAAACAATACAAATACTATTTCAGCAACATGTTAAATTTTGATAGGAAGCAATTGTATTATTTATGTAAAAAAATATATACATTTTTTAAGTTTTGAAAAACGAGTATATATTATATATATTTGTAAATTAACAACTAGGATACAAAAGATTTTAATATAAAATCTAGTAAGTAAACTATATTTGTGAATACAGGCACAATTGTTAGAATTGAATAAATTGAGAGATCATAACAAATCATCTCTCTTCTGTTCAGAATATTGATTAAATTCTATTGATTAAATTCAATAGAAAAATATTTATCCAAAATATATTAATTCAATGACTTAGAATAGATCGATAATGTCTGCGAAAACAAGTTAAATGCACCAGCATTTTACTATAATTCTTTTCTAAGAGAAATCTAGTTGTACTCACAAAATCCTTTTTCAGGATTTATATCGCAATAATCTTCTTTATAGTTTTCTTCTTCAATAGTCTTCTTTATAGTTCTTCTTTAATTTCCTAAATATATAGACATTCTATCGAATTGTTTTACAAAAATATATGATACCTACGTTTATTAATATTACTAGATAGATGATTTATCATTATACAATTTTCAAACAGTCTTCATTCACGAGACAGCAGTTAATCATCTAAAATGTAATCAGTTTTATTTTAATATTAATTGCTATGAATAGTATTAATATAAAACGTATTGTACCGTTGATACATTACCAATTTTTGCGTAAACTATTGCTGTACGGCGCGGAATGTAGATCATCATTTTGTTTTGATATGCAGAAAATGATTCTGGTTGCGTAAAATGTTGCACATTCGTATCTACGCGACATTCTCCTCCAAATTGTTCATCATCACTACACAAAACGATCTTGTATGTTCCTGGATTTTTTACACCGACCGGATAATCGGCGAACGACTTGATTGGATGAAAGTTAAAGACGAATGTGAGATCACTTCGGTCAAAGACGATCACTTTATCATCTTCGTGCTTCCAGCTCACATAGCCCTATAAATTCAAATATCACTCTTGATTCTTTAAATTTTATTAATCCTTTATTGTCAAAAAAAATCACTCAGATAATGACAGATCAAAAACACAAAAACTTATAAAGCTACTTACAGGATGGGCATGTAACCATCCATACTTCTCTTCGAGCATATTCACAGCGCGATCCCAATTATTCATGTATTTATACTTCAGTAATTCGTCATCCACTAAATTCCACTGACGTCTGGCATAATGGTAGCTGTCTGCATTTCCGATTCTCGGAAAATCTAGCCATTCGGGATGACCAAACTCATTACCTGTAAAATATACATCAAAGTATCTCTGATTGCTACATTTTTATTCAATCATAATTTGAATGAATTTTGATGCGTATCTCGAGATACAATTGTTCACATATAGTAAGAGATTAATCTAAAATTATTAATTTGTTGATTATTCACCTATGAAGTTTAGATAAGCTTCGCCGCCCAAAGCATGCGTAATCAGTGTGATTAGATTGTGAAGAGCAATGCCACGAGAAATTATTTCACTGTGTGGACTCAAAGTACTCATGTGCGTATACATTTCCTTATCCATGAGCCAAAATGCAATCGTTTTATCACCAACGAGAGCCTGATCGTGAGACTCGGAATAAGCGACCGCTTTCTCCATCCATCTTCGATTGGAGAGTGTCCAACAAATCTCCCCAATCTTCCAATCATCGTCTTTGACCTCTTTTAATAATTTAATCCATTTGTCAGGAATAGCCATGGCTAATCGGTAGTCAAATCCCATACCACCTTCAGCGACAGGCCTTTTTGCGAAATATTTATAAAATTATTTATGTAATTAATTTTCATCTGCTTTGATTTACGAAAGTTATAAGTCTTGTACCTGCAAACACCTGGCATTCCACTAACATCTTCAGCAATTGTAACGATTTCGGGATATATTTCATGCAACATATGGTTAGCGAGCATTAAATACACTATGCCCTCCACATCAACATTCAAACCATAATATTCATCATAATGACCACTGAAACCTTGTCCCAAGCCTCTTGAATGATACAACATTGATGTGACACCGTCAAACCTGTCAAATTATTGCAATTTCAATAAAATATTTGTTATATTATGTATGAAAGTCATATACTTTTGTAATTAGATCTGTTTTTATAAAAAAATTAAGTACCTGAATCCATCAAAACCATATTCCTCGATGTACCAACGCAAATTGGATAATAGGAATCGAAGTACCTCGTATTCCGCGTAATTGAACAACCTGCTGTCCCACAGCGAGTGTTCGCCGCGAGAACCGCTATGAAAGAAACATGCGTCTGTACCATCAAACATATTCAGTCCGTCCAAAGTATTCTTGGAAGCATGCGAATGTACTACATCCAGCAAAACATAGAGACCATGTTGATGTGCTACATCCACTAACTCTTTTAACTCTTCTGGATTTCCATAGCGAGACGAAACCGCATAGAAGGAAGTCACCTTTGATTTTAATAAAAGACATAGAGCTAACACTTGTATACATAATTATATAATTAATTTTACAATTGTGTATATAAATAACACAACCTGATATCCAAAACTAGCATAATAAGCGTGCTCCATGATCGCCATTACTTGTATCGTGTTGTATCCTTGCTTTACAATCCGTGGTATCACATCCCTAGCAAATTCCAAGTAGGTGCCAACGCGACATTCCTGGGTACCAATTCCAATATGACATTCATAAATTCTAAGACTCTCTGGTTTCTTTGGTTTGGGATGTTTGAACTTGTATGTCTGGAAAGGAAGCACTATAAATCTCTTTGTCACATGCCAGAAGTACTTCTAGTGATAATTATCCAATACATTTTCTGGATGCCATATACGTTGTTTGTAAGTAGTCCCTTCAGATTTATCCGGTTTCTGTGTTACATAAGTTGCCCAGGGACTCAATCTTTCAAGAAGCTCATTATTATGACTTTTGATAATGAGCTTTACTTCAGAGTTGTGCTTCAAAGGACAACTGCCATCTGCATTCGGAGGCAAATGCAATTCCCACTTGCCATATTCTAATTTTTTATATGGTGTAGCAGTTTTTTGCCAATTATCTATACAACAAAATAGTTATACTAATTAAAGATAATCCTAATTGAATATTAAATATATTAATATAATCATAAGAAAATAATATGCATACTAAACTCTCCAGTTAGAAATACTTCCTGCGCACCAGGTGCCCATTCCTTTGCAACAACACTATTGTCATCTTGGACATGAATACCAAAGCTCTCATATGCAGTAGTAAATTGCCTGAGATCCCCATCTCCCTCTTCTATTTTTTCAACATAATCCTTAAACAGGGCATACCTGGAAAGGTAATGTAACATTAGTAGAATATTTTTAACGAATTAGGAGGGACGTCGCAAACCAGGCATAACCTTTATATACAAAATTATTACAAATAAAAGTACCTTCGTCGAATGTCAATCTCGTACTGCTTCAGATATGGATCTCTCTCGAGGAGGGTTTTTATCTCTGGTACCTCAACTTGTGAGGGATCCATGCTGGACCATTTGCCACCCATATTTTTATCAGGATATCTTACGCACAATTAACAAAAGCGTGATTGCGGCATGGACCGGCTGAAATTTGAATGTCAGATCAATGTCACGATCCCCTCTCCGTTCGACGTCAGTCGGTCAGTGGAATGTAAGTGTACTGTACTTACTACTGTATCTTCGAAGATGTGGAACGGAACTTAGATTGCATAAGCGGCCGGATATAACAGGAAGAAAAAAAAAGAAGCTACGTGGCTACCGACTTATATAATCACGAACACGCATTAACACGCACATCGCGTAATATCGTGAGAATGATAAGTTTGACGGCTTCTAATCTGCACGGAACTCCTCCAAGCTTTGACATCATCATGTGTCGCCATGTTTATTCTCGGAATGTTTACTATTTTTAATTTACTCAGCACTCAATAGGCGAAGCATGGCGGCTCTGGCGGAACTTCAGGTTTAGGGTCGGCCAGAGTTGGCTGAACCGAACTAGTGACACAATCACGCGTGCAATTTGTAATTGCAAATGAACTTGGAAATAAAAGTTGCAGCATCAAAGATCGTAAGCGATATCTTATCTCGTGGGGTTTTATCTCATCGCATGCTGAGGAAAATTTTGTTTCATCTTTTTTGAAAAAAAAAAAAGTATAAAAAATTAGACGATTGAAGTCTTGATATGGTGATGAAATATCATCATAGATCTGTTCTTCATAACTGCATGTTCTGTGTATTTAAAAAAATGATATACGCATATATATAAAGAAAAAAGGAGAAAAAAATAGAAAAATAATGGCATAAGTGCCATCTACAAGAACCTTATATCGAATCAATTAAACGCACTTATAATTATAAAATATTTTATTTAACAGCACAATAAAATGATGTAGCGATTTAACTTTCTCGTTTCTATATTTATTAAAATATTAAATTATTAAATGATATTGAATGCGTCATCTTCTTTACATCAATTTGTGTACGACGATTTAATATTACAAATATAATATTATAGAAGCTCTCTAGTTTAATGTGCAGCAGTACTTGAGTGCGTCCAATTGCATTCACTAAGCGAAAAAGTTCTGGTTGTTTGTCAAATGATAGACATTTTAAACAAGTATTATGTTATGGAGTGTCTAACACTATTTTTTTTATATGCATTGGAAGGGAGACAAAAAACAAAGAAATAAAAACAAGGGCATCCGAGAATTAGTAAAGAAATTTTATTGGAGATACACGAAGACGAGTACGAATCCAGTATTACGTAAGAATAATACTAATAATTCGTGAATACTCGTACGTAAGTACATAACGTACAATTTACGTAAATTTATTCATTGATATATATTTATACAAATGCAAAAACTGCCCTTTTTAATAGCTCAAGCGATATATAGACATCGTGGAATACATTAATTGTGATGCGCTCAAGCTAAATTCGTCGCAATTTGTGAATTATGATTTATGCGCTAACCCAATTTAATTCCGCATCAAGAGATAGAATAAGAGAGAATCATATGTAATTAGTAGATTTATTTTTAATTGAATTGCTTTTATATTTATGAATCACTAAGTAATGCTCACAAAGTATAAGAAAATAAATAAATACAGTTTTCAAAATATTTACGCGATTAGACTCTGAAAGACCCAACGGTGGTCAGAATGTCTTGACGGCTTTGGTCCATTTTTATCTTAACTAAACATTAAGAATTGTTCAAGAAATGTTCAAAAAGAAATATATATACTTATGATTAATTCTTAAATAAGGTGGAGTTAGAATTAGGAGAACGAATTGTTGATATTTCAAGATTTATCCTCTCTTGTTTTTTTTCTTTCGTTGTCTTTGTATATGTATATAATGCATTCTTATACATAAATGCAAATATATTTAAAATTTGAGAGGATCACAAGCAAATATTTGACAAAGCATTGAACTGTTTTAAGAGAAACACTTATGAAAGGGAAATAGGAGGAAAGTATACATTTTAAATTTCATGAGAGATTAAATAGATATGTTAACGTTAGCTTGGATTACAAGATTAAAATCGTATTCAAGATTTCATTTTACTTGTAGGAAGAAAGATTAGCCCTGACTAAACATCCGGATGAATTTTTTTACCTTGGAATCAATCTTTAACATAGACCTATGTGGCATGCGTCTTGTTAGTGGGCTTTTGGTTTCGAATTTGATTTGTTAGTGTAATTTATGGTACTGTTTATGGGAGTATTATTGACCGAAGTGTCAGATACTTCGTCGCTGCTATTACTGCGAATATCACCTTCCATCTGTAATAGTTTTTCCAGAAGAAAAGATTAGCATATAGATGTGTGTTCATTAATATCAAAAAAATGTCCCAATGAACGTGCACGCGATAATTTATATAAATCAGCAGCACATACCTGACCAGCATTGAAAGCACGGTATGCGATCTGAATGATTAAATAAGTCCAAATTGCGTGGAGAAACAGTAGTAAAACTAATAAAGAATTAAAGATATAATACGCGAAGAACATCGGTACTATCTTAGGCGCCTCTATAGATGTACTGTAACATACAATAGATTGGCATTAGTATCAAATAATCTGCGCATTTAATCGCTCAAAATTTAAATATATTAATACGTACTTATAAATTATCCAAAAGGGGTACACACCCATACGCGTTACAACCCAGAGAATTGTAAACGCAGCAAATATACAGTCACAAAGTCTTTGATAATTTGCATATTTGGTCATTTTTGCCGCCTGCGAATTAAAAATAATTAAAAATATAAATTGAAATATAGAATATAATTTTTCTCTTTCGAGCATTCTTACCTCCAAGAGTATATCCGCAGAATCATGCACAAGCAAGACCAAACTACCGATTCTCGTTAGATTTCCAACCCACGAAAAACACATAAGTGCAATTGTAGCTATGTGATGAATAAACATCTGCCAAAAATCTTTCCTTTTTACATCAAAGAATTGAGAAAAGCTTAATGCCCAGTAAAATGACATTGATATCATATAATACCACCACACATCATCGGTAACGGGATGATAGGGATAATTGTAAAAACAATACTTTATGTCCCAAAGCCACAGTTTATCCCACAGGACAACAAGGCCGTAGAAGAATGAATACGTATAATAAAAACATCTCCAACTGAAAAGAAATCATACATGTGTATGATGATTTGTCAATGTAATATTTATGCACGATACGAAATAGTGAATTAAGACGATGACTAACCAACTTTCGCAGAACTTTGTAAGAGTAGACGGCTTGTCCTGAGAACGGCGCAACCGAAGCCACCTCTCTACTTGCCTTTCAGACCAATCTAATTGTTTAGCCAATGCCAAAATCTTAAAACATACAGTTATATGTTACAAAGTGTTCATGTAACAAACAGTAGATGTGCATGAAAACTAATATAAAATATAAAATATATATATCAATTAACACTATTTATATTATTTTTAACATTCCTGATATTTCTTAATATATTGAATGCCACATTAATATTACATGACTTGCCCAAGGCATCAACATGAATCTGCTATCATGCGATACATATTGTATTAAAATTTAGAAATATTTACATTTATTTATAATTATTATGTGTTTCTAATAATAGATATTAATCTTGACATCGCCGGTCAGCGGTGATCCCCAACGGTGGCATTCAACGTGTTAATATATGAATAAAAAAATTTTCTTTGGTCATATGAATCATTAATTATATATATTAGTTATATATATTTAGTATTAAATTTTTTTACATTAGTCACTCACCTGTTTATACTTGGTTTTTTTACTAAGATACGCTTTTTCTAATATCTCATTAGATACTGCCTTTTTGCTCCTAGTATTTTTTATAGAAAGCGATTTTCCAAAGGGAGCAAACCAATACCTATTTAAACATTGAAATTATACATTCATTACTTTAAAGGTTTACATAAATCTTTTATCATGTATTAGATATTACATTTTGCAATTTCATTGATGTAAGTTTTTCAATAGTAATGTACATGAATCTAATTTTTTCGAAAATAAAAGTAAGGAAAAAGGCTTATTCGAAATCTGAGCTAGATTTTACAATTAGTTTAATAATATTTTAGTCTGATTTATATATCCAGTTATATATTCATTTACATATCCAGTTCTGTAATTGTGCGCCAATGTAATTGTTTAATTCTCGTATCTTCAATAAATGTTTTCTTAATAAGTAATCATAATAGATATCACGATAAATGTCACCATGTTATTAAACATCCGTAACAGAATATAGGAAATTCAGAATTTCATTGAAATCCCATTGAAGTAATATTTTTTTGCATTTTAAGATGCTTATTAACATCGATATCATTAAATTAGTTATCAATTCAATTTGTGATATTATCTTATCCTAATTTCAGTTTAGAATTTCAAGAGCGAAAATAAAATCGGCACGCCGTTTACGAAACTGAATGTAGACACTGAAAAAAATGATGTTGCATCAATAGCATTATCTTAATTAAAAATAATTTTGTTAATTGAATAACAATATTAATAAAATAAATACTGACACTTTTGTTTTAATAATTAAATTTTTATTTGTTTCATTAACGCTATTGTTATATAAATCAACAAGATTATTTTCAATTTAAATAATGTTGTTAAAACAAGATTTTTCTCAATGTAATAATTTCTTAATGTTTAATATTATATGGTGATTCAAAAATTCACAAATTCGGAGTACAGGACATGATATTTTATGTTAAACAATTTTTTCCTTTAGCAAAATTGCGTCCGATAAATAGTTTTTGAAGAAGAGCAGGTTGAAGTTAACAAATAAGCGCAAAAATTATTTATCGGATGCAATTTTGCTAAAGGAAAGAATTGTTTTAACATAAAATATCATGTCCTGTACTCCGAATTCGTGAATTTCGGATCACTCAATATATTTATAAATATATTAATATATATATTATATTAATAAATATATTATATATATCAATATATTAATAATTATATTAACATATGTATACACATACATACAATGAGAGCAAAAAATATTCGTACAAAGAAATTTTTTATAAAAAAATCTTATTTGTAGAAAATAAACATTAGCAATTTTATACAATGAATACATTCGGTTCTTACATTAACAAACGAGTTTCGCATATATTTTTAATTTTAAAAACTAAATTTCTCGACTGTACAAAAACTGTACTTTTTGAGCAATATAATTTTTAATCCAAACAATATAATTTTTAATTTTCGCTTATTTTTCAGACGATATATTTTCTATAATTAATACACATCTTTTTGGTATATAATTTTAAGAAACATACAATCTTTTATTCTTTTTGAATAAATTATTAATTACACAGCAAGAAATAATCGTCAATTAAACATCGTATCAATGTTGAGTCAACATCAATTCGATGACTCATTTCTTGTTCGATAATATTTACTTTTTAAAAATAAAGTTCTTTTAAAAAATATTTTCTTTGTATGAATACATTTTGCTCTCACTATATATATATATATATATATAGTGAGAGCAAAATGTATTCATACAAAGAAAATATTTTTTAAAAGAACTTTA
>Ga0157363_1004662_pt1 | contig 12677 bp, 5 predicted proteins | sample AttsexASBM1_FD_111477 | JGI IMG/M metagenome (GOLD analysis project Ga0157363, IMG submission 111477) | Fungus gardens microbial communities from leaf cutter ant in Ribeirão Preto, State of São Paulo, Brazil - Atta sexdens ASBM1 | ecosystem: Host-associated > Fungi > Mycelium > Unclassified ...
GGTTATGTTGACAGATGCCCAAGTTTATTGTATGACGTCTATGATCTATTTATTTCGACCACCACTTACCGCTAAAGTCATCTATAGGAAAACGGCGGAAGCAAAGTTGTACACCTAATATATATATATATATATATATATATATATATATATATAAAATATATATAACAGAAATTGAAAATGAATCGATAACGGTCTGATATTTGTTAAATATCAGTCTGTGAGCTGTTTATAGCTATTAAATATTATTAAATTAGTTTGATAGCTATTCAATAGATATTTAATTGCGCTTCAATGCGAAATACTGCAAGCGACAAAAATGCTAAGGTGGAATCTTTCGAGCGCGACGTCTTTTCGTATATTTTTTACTTTGAAGCATACGTTTTTATTCGAGGCATTGTACTTTTTGCCATTGATGTATTGATTATAACAATCTAATAATTGATGAGCTAATTGTAACTGATAAATGCTGAAGTTTATTTGTGGAATCGTTCGAACGCGTGATATATTTTTCGGCTGAAGTATGAACTTTTGACTGGGGCGTTTTGTCTGCTGATATAACGCATTGATCTAATTATAACTGATAAAAATGCTGAAATTTATTCATGAGATCATGTGATATACTTTTCGGCTGAGATGTAAATTTTGGCATTGTTCTTTTTCTTGGAATGGAGTCATGTTCCACGAACATCTTTACTATATAAAATTTCGCACAATCCCGTGATTAGTCTGTCAGTCTTAGTTTGTCATTCAGTCTGTACGAAATTTTTATAATGGCTAACATTCATAATTTGGTTCAGTGTGCAAATGTGACGCATGCGCTTATTAGTGCAAAAGACCGAGGTAGTCTTAGCTGAGTAGAGGATCTTACAAAGGACTTCTACAATCGAGGTACTTAGCGGTCTTATTGTAAATTTGGATATCACGCTGACAATCCGTTGTTGGGACAAATATAAGTATTTTATTTTTAATATATTAATTAATTAATTAACCCCTTACTTCATGATTTATTTACATCATAATTCTGATGGAGCGTGTCATAATCAATGTTTATGTGAACAATGTTTGGCTTGAACGATGTATCACGGCTCTCATCCGTGATACATGTTTCATGTGATATTATGTTCTATTAATTTAAACTATTTTATTTCATATTTTTATTCTTTTCTTCCAGACACTGCGGACGTCATCGCATAATTGAATGGAGTACTTGGGTTAATAGAAAATATCCGACAAATGGAGAAGGAGGAGGCGAGTCGCAATCGCTGATAGTTGGGGCAAAAAAGGAGGGCAGACCGCGACATTGATATTATACTGGAGCGGAGGAGAAGGAGAATTACTGTGGATTTAGAAAATGACATCGCGTTTATATTGGAACGGAGAGATTAAAATATACAAATAAAAATATACAACATAATATAAATATAAATATATACCAGGTGTATAAGCTTAAATCCGCTGTTTGCTCATAGGTGGCATTAGTGAGCGTACAAAGCTACCCTGAGCACACAACACACTTTTTTTTACGTGTTTGACATCTGTCAACATTAACTAGTGCACATCATCAGCAATTTCATACAACAGCATACATTTTTTTTTTTCGTAATCATGTCTAGTTTTTTGCTGAAAAAAAAGCATATGCGGGAAGCTTTGCTTTTCTGTTTCAATTTGAAGAAATCGGTTGCTGAATCGCATCGAATGCTTGTGAAGGCCTATGGCGACAATGCTTTATATATTGGAAACAACGTGCAAAGATTGGTTTCGCCGGTTCAGTGACGACAATTTTGACAAGAAGCATGAAAATCGGCCCAGGAAGGTTGAGGACTATCAGTTGCAGGATCTTTTGGACGAGGACGATACCCAATCTCAAAAAATGCTTGCCGAGCAATTGGGTATTTCTCAAGCAGCCATTTCCATGCGGCTACATGCCATGGGGAAGGTTCAAAAGATCAGAAATGGGTGTCGCATGAACTGAACGATAGGCAGATGGAGCGACGCTAAAACACCAAATTCTGCTTGCCAGACAAAAAAGAAAGTCGTTCCTGCATCAGATTGTGATAGGCGATGAAAAGTGGATCTATTTTCAGAATCCTAAATTCCGCAAGAAATCTTGGGTTGATCCCGCTCAATCATCAATATCTTCCTCAAGACCAAATCGCTTCGGACGGAAGACGATGCTGTGCGTTTGATGGGATCAGGAGGGTGTCATCTACTACAAGCTGTTAAAATCTAGTGAAACTGTTGATGCTCACCGCTACCATCAACAACTGATCAAATTGCACCGTGTTCTGCGTGAAAAAAGACCGCATTATCGGAAACGACATGGCAAGCTGATTTCCCTCCACGACAACGCACCATTGCACACAACAATGGTCCAAAACTACTTCGAGACACTCAACTATAAAGTGCTATCCCATCCCGCTTACTCACCAGACATGGCACCTTCTGACTATCACCTTGTCGATGGGCCACGCGCTCGCTGAGCGGCACTTCGATTCTTACGAAGATATCCGAAAATGGTTTGATGAGTGGTTTGCCTCGAAAAATGAGGAATTTTTTTGGCATGATATACACAAATTGCCCGAAAGATGGAAAAAATGTATGGTTAGCGAGAGCAAGTACTTTGAATAAATTTGTTTTTGCTTCCTAGGAAAAAAAATGTGTTCTGACTAAAAAACAGCGAATTTAAGCTTATACACCTGGTAAATATAAATAAAATGAAATAAATATAAATATACAGATAAACTCATTGTTCACATTTATTTCCTTTTTTCCTGCATTGTACCGTTACGATAAATCGCACTCTTATTATTGCGTGCGAATAATTATTAAAGAATAAAAGTCGATACATGATCAAATTTTAAAACAACAAATTTTTTAATGACAATCACCACGCAAGATGTTCGCAGTTAATATTTTATATTTTAATCACATAACAATTAAATAAATAGTTTCGACTTTAAATTAGATCATCTTCTTTATTACACAATTACTTACGCAAATTCGCGCATATAATATATTGTTACGTCCGTGCTGTGCTGATATCATAATTCGCCGCTCGCAAAGTTTCGAAGATCGCGTTGCAATGAGCTGTTCTATTATTAAACAAGATCGATGGATTTGGACGTGAGCTGTCATTGCGCTCAGACATGTCTCTCGATCCTCTGATCGTTCATGCTTGGAGGTTACGTGTGATTGTGTTCTGTATCTATTTCAAAATAAACTTTTTTTCTTCTTTCTATTATATCCGTGTTGTTCATTTCTGCGAGCGGGAGTGCGTGAACGCGAGCGCGAGAATATCTCTGCGAGCCAGACGCCCGGACGTAACAATATTATCGCACCGACGCAATAAAGAGTTTGATGTCTCGTGTTATAACTTGTAAAAATAATCCAATAGGACAACGTTAACAACAAGTTATTCTTTTCTAAGTAGAACTTTAAAAGAGAAGGTAGTCGAATATTGTATCGTATTATACTCTTGAGAAATTATCTATTGTTAAATTCAGTCAATTACTCTTACCCCTCATCCTTTTTAGTTATTCCACATATAATTTTCAGATTCTAATGGAATGAATATTCTTACATTAACAATAATAAGTTATAATTAAATAACTACAATAATATCATATTTATGTACAATAACTTTCATCTTATTAGGATGTGATAAACTTGTTATAACGAAAGCCTATGTTAATAAATATTAAGAATAAATATCAAGAAAAATCCGACAACAATGACAAATCAAACTCATATATTATTAACAAGATGGAGGAACATATGCAAATATATATATTATTCCATTTATAAAAAGCTTAATGTTATTGATGGATTGGTGCCGAGATTCATATGGGTTGCCAAAGATTCATAAAGAGGGTAATCCGTTGAGAATGATTGTCAGTTGTATTAAGTCCTTTGTATTCTCTAACCTCTTTTTTAAAAAATATTATTGATAAAAGTTTTAAAAAAGAGTTTAGCTACATTAAAAACAGCTGAGAATTAGTGAATCAATTAAACGATAGGGCACTACAGTCGAATTATAAAATGGTATCTTTTGACTTATCAATGTATACTAACATCCCAGAAGATTAAATTATGGGAAGTATTACAGGAAGATGGAGTTATATATCGAAACACTAACATTCCTATGAAAAAGTTTTAAACGTCATTTCTTTGGTTCTCAACCTATTGTACTTCAAATTTGACAATCGATATTTTAAACAAATCTTTGGTATGCTCATGGGTCTCCTTTATCACCGATCTTAGCAAATTTAGTTATTCAAGACTTAGAAAAGTACATTTTGCGAACATCAATATAGATATTCGAGTCTATTTTCGGTATGTGAATGACATTTTACTTGCTGTGCCTAACAACCAGATTTATGAAATATTAGATAAGTTTACTAATATTAGATAACTTTTATCATAGACTGAGATTCACAATTGAGCATAATTATGATGGTACTATGGATTTTCTTGATGATCTATAGTTTGAGGATTGTTGAGAGTCTGATCAGATTCGATAATTATAAGAAACCGACGAATTCGAGACGTTATTTAAATTAGAAATCTAACCACTCAATAGAACTTAAAAAAAGAGTGATAATCAGGCAATTTGACAGAATTCTTTTTTTTACGCATCCGAAATATTATAAGAAAAATATTGAGTCTATGATTAGTGTTCTACTTTCTAATGACTTTAGACATAATTTTCTCCACAATTAAGAGCAGAATACAACATTATCGAGGAAAAAGGATTTATATGGTTTTTTAAATAGCGAATACTTTTTTTGAATTTAATTGGATTCAATTGAATTCAATTAGATTCAATAGATTCAATTGGATGCAATTGAATTGAAAAACAATCATTTCCTATTCAAAATTTTGAATTGAACAGTATTTACAATATGTGTACGTGTTGTGCACAAAAAAAGCTAATATTATTTTTAGATTGAAAGGCATAAAAAGATACTCCATGCAATTCTTATAAATGAATAAAAATGCATTTATTGACAAGCATTTATTTTAACATTCGTGAATCAATATTTCTGAAAATCTGAATCTATTTCAATTCACTCTCGTTTGCTGGAGTTCAACAGTGGACTAGTAGTACATTATAAACTATTGCAATATTTCTCATAAATGCGACATTATCAGATTGTGCTGCTATTCGCATTTAAACCTCTTCTCGGCTCCCCAGTCGACTGGCAGATCGCGCCAAAGACAGTCACGTAATGTCACATTTTAAGAAATTTGGATGGCAAAGTAAGTTTTTTTCGTAAGTTTTACGCATTTTTTATGTTTTTGTTATTATACTTATCATTTTTTTTATTGTGCAATAGTTTTGCGTGTACATTTGACTTTATTATTCTGTAAGCAACTTTTTCTTTTACATTATTTTACTACATTATTTAGAAGATTATTGTGGAAAAGGTTAGGTGGTCTACAATGAATCATTTTGATGTAGTGAACAATTAACCATGATTCATTGTATACACATTCCTTGTGTACACACAATGAACTACTTCCCTATTTTTTAAATAATCGAAATTGTAACTAAATTTAAAAAATAACTTAAAAGTTATTGTTTACAATATGTAACCAACTAAATTCATAAACTGTATGCTAAACTCAGATTTTCAATTCAATAATTGAAAGAGATGTAAGCCTCTGAAATTTACATGGTTCATTGTTGGACCACTTACTTTACATAAAATAAGATAATTCTTCAGAATAGCTACCTTACTTCCGATTTCAATGAAATTAGGTTGATTCGATGCGTTTTTGTGTAAAATGAAAGAATCTGGCAGAAAAAAGTCCGGGATTGCTCTATAAAGCGAGATATTGAGCGTTAAAATTGACAACTATTGAGGGTAGGAAATATGTCAACTGCGAAATACTGCACATTTTTTGGTGTGAGGTAGCCCTCATTTCGCGTGGAAGGTTATAAATCCATGTCATTTCACGTTAAAAAACCTAACCTTAACCAAACCCCATTTTTATTTTTGCATGGAAAGTTGTACATTCAAGAAGCAAAGTTCTACTAGGTTTACAACCTATACAACTTTCCACGCGAAAGTAAAAAATAGGCTTGTTTAAATTGTTAACGCGAAACATGGATTTACAATCTTCCACGCGAAATGAGCTATCTCGTACAAAAAAATGAGTTGGATTAGGGTTAAGAAAAATATTGCAAGCAGAAACTGTCTATGCTGCAACTTCTAGGCGGTTAGGCCCTAAGCGAGATACTTTTTTTTGTTCGGGGCGACGTAGCCGCCCCGAACTAATAATCTATATACTCTACTGTCTACATGACGTGTTACATAGCACTTCAATCAACTTTAACATTTGATATCTCGCTTCACAAAATAATCCTGGACTTTTTTCTGCCAGATTCTTTCATTTTACGCAAAGATGCGTTGAATGAGCCTTGAATTTTATCGAAATCGGAGGTGAGGTAGCTATTCTAAAAAATTACTTTATTTTATGTACCTGCACGCACATATCAGAAACGTCAAAAAGGTTACTTAAACTAATATACTATTACTTACACAATGTCCCCAATCCGTAACAATTAAATTGTGTTGCCTAGAAAATTTTTGTCACTACCAGCATTATTTCTTCTTTTTTTATAGAAATTGTGTAATCCTCAAGAAGGAAGACTAAGCTCAATCCTACATGTGCTATTCTGGAAATTTTTGACCAATTTCCTTATCAATATGCTTAGATGCATTTATGCTTTCTCATCCTGATTGCTGAGTCCACTGTATTTTATATGAATGGCTTTAAGATTGATCATAGCACATATATTGGGGCGGCAATTTACTCCCCTCATCTCCAACTTCCAAGCTGAATTTATGTATGAACTCTTTTCCTACACTTCAGTTTTTTCTACTGAAACTTTCGCTATCTACCTTATTGGTAACCCTCAATCTTCGTTTGAGATATGTCACTATCGTGATTGACTCCAGAAGCGTTCTCGGCTGTCGCGACCATACGAATAATTATCTTATGGTTCTTATCATGGCAAGCTTGGAGGATGCTGGTGACGCATCTATGCGACTATAATTTATTTGGATTCCCTCTCATAAGGATATAGCGGGAAACGAAAAACTGACAACAATCTTGGCAGATAGCTCCAAAAAAGATATTTGTAAGAACATTGAACCTAATTTTAAAATACTCGGATCTTTTCGCCGTTATTAAACAAGATCTCAAGGAAGATCTCCATTATCTCAAAGGCGTATCACACATTAAGGACTCTTTTTACTTTAACAATATATTTCAGAAAATCTCCAGATCTTGGTATTCTCACAAAAACATTCCTAGAGAGGCGATTGTTACGCTTAATCGGCTGCATTCCAACCACTATAATCTCAATCATAATCTTTTTCGCAAAAATCTAGTAAATGATCCCTTTTATAAATGTGGATTTCCTCAGCAAAATATCTTACATATTTAATTATCCGAACACTAACTCCAAAGCCCTTTGTCTTCGGCAGGCCATCGACTGCGTCTCGGATAAGGGAGATTGTTATTCTAAATTTTTACAAGCTATTTCCAACCTTTTGAAAAACGTTTATAAATTAATTTTTAATTTTAGCAAAGTCTGCAACAGATCCTTTTAAATTTGAACTTTTGCCGATTTCTTGTGACGATCGTGCAAACGCACTGTCCTGCCTGTCCCTCCCTTTCCATCCCAGCAGAATACATAGCTCCCATACAGAGCTTACACTACTAGAGGAGGAATACGGACGTCGAACAAGACTGAGAGACAGAAGATGTTTCAGCTCTCTTCTATTCTCTTTTGTGGTGCGCAGAAGAAAAGTTACTGAACAGGACAGAAATATACATCTTGAGTGTATTCGTTTATACAGATAACGCATCCTCTACTTTCTTATCTGCTAGTCACACCTATATTTATAGAATAGATTTCTGATTAACTGCTCGTACCGTATTGGATCTTCCAATAGAAATTCTGGAAAAGCTGAAATTAAAGCCGAAAATTAATGCCCAAGGCTCTATTTTTAAATAAATATCGCATACAGAAATAGCAATTCTGTATACAATCGATCAATTACAATTGAGAAACTGTCATTTTCGTATACAAAAATTATATATACATATATGTGCCCAAAAATAGGCCAGTTTCACAACTCATCTCTTTCTAATACTAAAATTGGAAAGAGATGAAAAATAAGTGAAATTCGATTAAGAATTAATTGCAAGTTGTAAAATTAGGTTTAAATAAAAAATCCGGAAGTATTAAATAAACCCCAAAATATTATAAAATTTATTTATAAAAAATTCTTCTTATGTGTGTTGATATTTTCAATCTACATTCAAAAGATTTTTAATCTGATCGCAAATTAGCAAACTTCACACCTTTTCCATTACATATCTTATGTTATTTTCACTTTAATAGGATCAATTTCAACAAGTTGTTCTTAACCTTTTTCATTTTTTAATATTTTAATAAAATTTATTTTTAGTAATACAATCGGCTATTATAGTTGGTATTATGAATAACAAGACATCCAACAGTTTATCACTTACGCAGTACTGCGAACAGAACATCCTAAGCAGCCTCCAAAATGATGCAGATGGTATATATCCCTACGTAAACGAATAATAAACTGTGCTGCAGTTACCTTTGCAGATAGAATAAACAAACGACATCCTGCGGCAGTAATTCATAAACGAACGTACCCTTTCTGTCTCTTAGTCTTGCTCACACTTTCCACTCATTGCTTGGAATAGGCTATTCCCCCTCTAGTAGTATAAGCTCTATTGCTCCGCTCGGCAGTCTCGGTACTCTGTTTTGAGATTCTTGACCATAGAGCTTATACTATTAAAAAAGGAATATAGACGTCGAACTGTGAACAAGATCTAAAGTACAGAAAAATCTTTCTATTCTCTTCTAACCTCTTTTGGCAGATGCACAGAAAGAAAAAGAGTTAGCAGAACAGAAATATATTTGGTTGTTCAAAAAGTCATTGTATTTTTTTCATTTGATTTTCAAGTGTGTTTATTTAATGTACATAATGAACATTAATCAATGATATATTGGCCATTTGTTCGATGACCTTCTGCCATCTCCCGGGCAACTTCATAATATCACGTTCATAAAACTTCCCATCCTTTTCTGCGAGAAACTTGTCTAGATGCTGTTTGATAAGGTCTTCAGAAGCAAACGTTTTACCATTCAAGGAGTTTTGCAAGGAGTTTTGCGAAAGAAATGAAAGTCTGATGGTGCAAGGTCTGGGCTATACGGTGGATGTGATAACACATCCCAACCATGTTGCAACAATTTTTGCCGAATGATCAAACTTGTGTGTGGCCTCACATTGGTGAAACACCCTTACATTGATTAGCTCGGGACATTTCTGTGCGATGGCATCACTTAATTTCTGCAGCTGCTCACAGTAGATATCGGAATTAATTGTTTTGTTTCTTTGGAAGTGCTCATATAAGACTGGTCCCTTCCAATCCCACCACATTGACAGCATTACCTTCTTTAGATGGATCTCTGTCTTTGCTTGCCTTTCCGGTGCTTCATCTCGCCTACTCCAACTTCTTGTTCGGCTGACATTGTTGTAAACAATCTATTTTTTGTCGCCCGTGATCATACGCTTCAAGAATGGATCATTTTCTTCGCGTTTGATCGTAGACGCTCATGCGATACCCAAACATCGAGCTTCTTTACGAAGCCTAGCGATTTCAAATGGCCATGAACACTTCCAACAGACACTTTTAGAGCAGTAGCAAGCTCCCGAATCTTGAATGCTTATTTGCTTGCATCAATGCTTTCATTTCATCATCGTCAATCTTGAAAGGCCTACCGAAGTGATGAGCGTTTTTGACTGAAAAATCACGGAATCGGGCGAACCAGTTCTGGCACTGGTGTTTTTTGACGACATTTCTGCCGTAAACTCGACGCAACTTTTCCCTTGCTTCAGTTGCTTTCTTCCCTTTTTTGAAGTAATAAAACAGAATATGGCGAATATAAAATATAAAATTCTCTTCAAAATTCTCCATGTTCGAACCACAATTGCAAGCACAAAACTCGATCGAATCGCATCAATTTTTTTTTGGTTTTTAGATTGAGTGTCAACAACAAAATGCGCGTAAATATTTGACATTCATGTCACGCTCGCATACAAATAAACGTAGCAACGCCATCTATTGGAAAAAACGCAATGACTTTTTGAACAACCCAATATATAGAAATACATTTTCTGTCTCTCAGATCTTGCTCACACTTTCCATTCATTGCTTGGATAGGCTAAAGTCCCTAAAACTACCAGAATCTGGCTATGTCCTAAAAATGGCGTGCGTGTCCGAAATATGTGTTTGCTCTTGATGATATGAATATACAATCAGTCACAGAAAGGTTGCAACACCTTTTTTTATGGGTTTTGGAATGCAGTTTTCTTACCGAGCGATTGGTTCTTATTCATGGATCTACAGATCACTTGGTGAGTAAGCTGCATTCCGAAACCCCCAAAAAAAGTGTTGCTGTGTTGAGTTCAGATTCCCATTCGAGTGTCATCCAGGTATTATTCCATTCTTATTGTTTATTGTTTACATTAGACAAGGATGACATGACACTGGGGGAACATCTAGATGGAAATCTGAACACGCCTCTATATGTGTATTCTTGATTGGTACTGTCATTATGTGAGCATACCAATCATAAGAGAGAATGGAGGGATGACCAGAGAGAAACCTGAGAGAGGACATAACCAAAATCTGTACCGCAAAATGCTGGCGCGCACTACTGCCCTCTGACAAAGTGGATGTAAACGACATAGCAACGTCCACTTTCCTATAATATATAGTACGATTATATAGAACCAAATATCGATTTATCTCCAGCCTTGAAAAATGGACGATATACCCTAAGAAAAGTAGACGTTGTTATGTAGTTTACATTTACTTTGTCAGAGGACAGAGTGCGCGACAGCATTTTGCGGTTACAGGTTTTGGGCAGTGTCCTTTCTCAAGTTTCTCTCTGGCTAGATTCTGATAGTTCTAGAGATTCTAGGGCCGATATTCATAGTCGAGTCTTATTTCAAGACGTCTTAAGTAATGCCTTAAGACATTAATGCAGCCTTCTGATCAGTTTATAACTTCTTAAGACCGTACTTAAGATGGTCTTGAATATAAGATTTGATTATGAATACCGGTCTAGGATAGACCATTCTCTCTCTAATAGTATAAGCTTTATGTTCTTGACGTATTCTTGTATTGCCAATGCTACTACGCCTTGACCATTTTATATCCTATTTGACGTATTCTGGCCGTATCGATCTCCTATTATTTTCGAAGGCGAGAGCCAATCTAAGAAAAAGAAGAAGTCTCACCCCGGGCAACAGCGCTCTGATACCGAACGCTGATTAATGAAAAATGGCCGATGGGAGTAAAATTTATTTCCATTGCTCGTTTTTCACCAATCAGTGTTCCAATAAAGCGTTTCAAAATTTGTAAACAGATCTAAGGCCGGAATCAGACTACGCATTGAAAAATGAGATTGAGAATTGAAAGATTGAAATTTAACCAATCAAAACAAAAGGAGCCAAAACTTCTTTGTCTTCATTGGTGAAATTTCAATCTTTAATCTTTAATCTCAATCTTCAATGCATAGTCTGATTCCAGCCTAACAGAACAATAATTAGCGATCCGTTAATCTGCTACGCGCGATCCGCTGCATGGAACAAAATTGTTGCGTACGTAAAACGACGGAACATCAATAATTGATAGGATTTCCTTCGATACGCGAATCTGTATGTACGACGATACGTGTCATGCACCCTCAAAGTATTTTTATTAAAATTTAAGATAAACGAGGTCTTCTTAACATCTATCATTGGCTTAAGAACGTTCTCCGATTGTAGTTATGCTCAACCTAATGAGCAATTATTTTCATAATGATGAGCACATTAGTGCTCACCATTATGAAAATAATTTATTTCATTTTTATATGATATAAGATATTCCATAATTGTTAATGTTTTTATACAAGTTTTTTTTACAATATAAAATGCTTCCCGCCTTCGTTACTGCCACCAGTCGAAAAAATAGCGACTTTATTAATTTTGCTACTTACTTTACTCAATGATGTCTTAAAAACGCATACCGGAAGTTATATTCAGACAAATTTCATATTATTCCTTGTGACATCAAGTTTTATGTATCATTGTTTCAAAATAACGCATAATGAGGCATAAAAAATTAAATCAGAGTTCTTCATTTCATGGAAAGTAAGGTAAAGTAAGGAGAACTACAATTAATACATTTTCTTATGCATTATGTATTGTGCATTATGCAAGGATCTGTGCTCCCCGCTTAAGCATCTTATTTGACACATATATATATGTATTAGATATGGGAAAAAGTTCGTGGCGATTTTTTAGTAAAATTAATGATCGAGCGTTGTCATAATGGAAGATGACACCTCTCCTATTGATTAATTCTGTATTTTGACCGCTTCCTCTCTTGCTTGTTGTAATCTCTGCAGTTGTTCACAGTAGAGTTCGGAATTAATTGTTTGATTGGACGATAACAGCTCATAGTGAACGATTCCCTTCCAGTTCCACCACACACACACACACACACACACACACACACACACACACACACACACACACACACACACACACACACACACAAACACACAC
>Ga0157363_1004664_pt1 | contig 12675 bp, 6 predicted proteins | sample AttsexASBM1_FD_111477 | JGI IMG/M metagenome (GOLD analysis project Ga0157363, IMG submission 111477) | Fungus gardens microbial communities from leaf cutter ant in Ribeirão Preto, State of São Paulo, Brazil - Atta sexdens ASBM1 | ecosystem: Host-associated > Fungi > Mycelium > Unclassified ...
TAAACATGGAAAATATGAAATATATATTTGAATAAAATAATAAATATGCATTCGTCCCTGACGCGAAGCAAGAGTGTCGACAGACATAGTGCGGGTCGAAATCTATTTCCCTTCGCTTTCCAATTACTCGTGTTTAGTTGCGTTTTTCCACTCGAATGCCCTTTCTATGATACACTCGCTCACTCGACCCACGCCGCTTTTAGTTACCCAAACCCACTTACAAACACGCGCACACCTATGTATACCTGATCGACGCATACGAATTACGTGGTATCACACATATAATTACTCCCTTCATAGCCTGTTTAAAAAGAAATAACAATTGGATATGTTATGTCAATAAAATTGTCCAAAAATGAGTCTAAATAAGGCTAAAATTATTTCCAAATTTAACTTCTAGTTATATCAGACTCATAAACTAACCAGAATCTCATAAATCTAATATGTAATTTTTATTATCCAAATTATTACAATTAAAAAAAACTTGTCGTTTGATTAAAACTTGAGAATGAATAATTATATTATTATTCTTATTCTTATTTATATAGATAATTCTATTCTTTTTTATTATTAGATGATATATTACAATATTTTCTTAATTTGTAAATTCTCAATTTTTAATTATCGAAAAAACTGATTTAGAGATGTAAATGTCTTTAAATCTATAATATATTCAATATTTGAAAAGATAGTCAAGTCTGCATAAGCGAGATTAATGTAATATAAGATGAAAATAATGGTACTGTCGCACAAAATTGTCATAGTATTATAAAAATAATGAGATATTATAAATGATGTTTTATGTTAATGTGTGAATATATATATATATATATATATATACATTAGAGAAATGTATTTTCGACGTTTTCTGTATGAAAATAAATTATTATTGTTCTAGCTATCGTGCTTACTCTTCTCGGGTTGAATCGTCGACAGATGCTAGCTAGATTGTCTGTAAAAATCGGTGTGACATGGTAGCATATGCTGCAGACATGTTATCGATCGAAGATTTAGAGTGCAGTCATTACGATAAATCTTTAGGTGGCCATAGCAGATACATAGCTCGTTGTGTATCTCGCTCATGCTGGGATAAAAATAATGTTTTGGCGATAAATACATGATAGCTTTTATACTCAATCGTATAATAATATAATGATGAAATATATTGTCTTGACCTGAAACATGGAAGTCACGCTATGGTTCTTTGTCCACTTTATTGAACGCGAATAATTTGCGTCGCAAAATAAGTGAGAATATCCATGGCACTATCGTTAAATCTCCTTCGAAACATTTAATTCATACTATCGCTAAATTAACTTGGAGACTTGTGTGACTTGTTTACTCACGTAGTTTACACGCGTCATTTACTCATCCGTGATTAAATCCAGCATCGATTTTAAAGAATGCTTAATTCTTCATACCAGGAACAAAGAGTAATTATCTTTGATATATATATATATGTTCATGTAAAAAGATAAGCTATCAACCATATCACCCCTGTTTGTTCAGTCTACCGGAGCAAGTTATAAATGCATGACGACTAAGGTTACACGAGTACCATTAACCCCGTATTTTGTTTTAATAATTAATAGATACGCGCTTTATTTTTTACATATCCAAAGATATATTTTAGTTCAATATTTCGCAGTGAGATCATTAACTATAATACATTCTAATTGAAATTATTATGTCCAATTTAATGTTCGATCACCGCCATTTTTGAAAAGGTTTATTATGTAATGTCGCATATCATAAATATGTTCGTCACGCTCATTCATACAACAATGAAGTAGATCGGTAAATGAGGTAGTTACAAGACGGCGCAAGATATATCATGCATACTAACGAGGCTCTTAATCGGTTTTGAGAATGCTCGATTTTATAGTAATGGTCAAAGATTTAGAATAACGAGTTAATTTAAACACAAAAGCTTTTAATCTTCGCGCAGTTACAACCGTTCTATGATCAACCTATTTTTTTTTAACATTAATACACGCTAGCTTATTTATATACATTGTAATGATGTATATAAATAAGCTAAAAAATGAATATCCACAATTTATCATCGTGCTTATTTAATAATCAGATATATGTTAATAAGGGAGATGGGCTGTTAAATTTAAAGAAACTGCTGTCAATATTTTGTATCGAACGATATTTAAATGATTTCTTTTTCATGCCGCGTTTAATTATTTGATCATTCCTTATTTGTTATTTATTTGTTATTTTTTGCTCTTTTTCTTTTTGTTCTTTATGTTGTTAATTGTGTTACTGCATAAATAAGACGTGCAGAAAAAGCCTTGCGAGTCGCGAATAATTTCGACTTATACAACCTTGGTCATAAGTATAAAGTACCTTCAGTTTATTGTATTTTCTTGGAAAAGTCAGTAATAAAAGATAAAGGAGGACTAATGAAATATTAAAATTATTATAAAAATATTTCAACAACATTGCTTTTTAATTTATTTTCCTTTAGATATAAAACATTTGCATCAATTTATAGAAGTGCTTTGTACTTATAATATGAAAGCTGTGCAATATTTACATGTTATATGCTTCATATGTAAGAAAAAAAGAAGCAAAAACAATTACTTTCAATTATTTTTATTTTATTTTAGGAAAAATAACAAGTTATTAATATAATAAAACAATTCATTGTGACAAGGATAAGTATATTAAAAATGCAAATAAGAACTAACTATCGTTCATAATAGATTTCGCGAATCATCAGTCGTGTACAAAGTTGATTTTAAAATCAATGATTATCACGTTTTAAAATCAGGAATGACTTCTGTGAAACTGCGAGGAATATAAAATTCATCGCGCAAACTGCAACGCAGAATTGCTTTTATAAAGTAACTCGCTTGCATGCCACTGCTCCGATCTCGGTCACCGCAATTATCAGACATTAGATATAATAAATTAAGTATATATAAGAAATATCTTCGAGAATCCTTCGCAATTCTCTCTGCACGATATGGATCCGGATGCCGCGATTAGTTACTTTTATGAACTCCAGCCGCACGGGTCAATTAATAACAGTCATTTATTCGCGATCGGGAACATCTCTGATATTTTTTTTTGCGCTTGGATCTTGGAAGGCGACAAGGGTTGCGCGTACAAGGCGGCTCGCATGTCTCAACGAGGCGGTCTCTCCGTGGTCACATCAGTCTCCGAGCATGCGAGGGCACACGGGCTAAATTCCCGTAATATACACACAGGGGCACCGACGAGGTACTATCGCGGCATTATACAGACATACCTATATCCCAGTCCGATGACTGCTGATATGACATGCGACCGTCTTAGATATAGGCTGCACGACATGCCTCGCTCTCTCGCACCTTCCTCCACCGCCGTCACAATTCTCTATACCACCCTTCCAACTAAACCCTTGTACACCCATGTCTTCCTTCTCGTGCTGCCATCGCTGATGGAAAATATGCAGCCCGCACAATGTGCAACTCGCTTGCATTTATGTGTTTTTTACAATAGAAATGTTCAAATAAAACCAATAATGGTCAATTTACTATCCTAAATCTAGTACTAGAATACGTCCGTTTTTTTCAGAATGATTAAAAAAATCCTCTAAAAATTCAACATACTTTCAACTTTCTAGAATAAATATTGGCACTTCATTTTGGAAAATAATAAACTGTAGTATAATTTATAATTACTGAAAAAGGTAAAGAAACTTGCACGAACAGGAATCACTCGGTAACTAGTGACTCCCCTTTAGTAGATAAGAGTTATTTAAATATCAATAAAGTTAGAAAACAGGAAAGAAAATTTTGTGGTAAGTTTTATATTTCTATTATTATGACAGAATACATTTATAATGATCATAGAATGAGATTAAGACTTAAAGTCCTTTTCTTCCTGAGCAATTATAACAGGTAAATGTGATCTAATTCATCTTCCTCCGGTCGTTATCCTGACGACGATCAGTATAGCCACACCGCACGCACTCGAATAAAAAGAAAAAAAGCTACTGAGTTTCTACTTTGAGTCTCTCTTATGTTAATATACGTTAAGAGTAAAGACTCATTTTTCTTATTCATAGATGCTTTTCAGATAATCGCGTGTATATATGTACACTATGGTATTACTCTCTCATTTGATATTGTACTAACAGCGTGTTAAGCATTGTTAAGGGTATGCAAATTTTCGGTAACCAGTATAGGCTACATCGATTTGCCGATAAATGTTTCTCGAATGTTTCAATAAATATTTGTACGCTTTCAATGGTTACATTTAGCGTTTATCGGCGAACGAACTTTATAACTTTTAAGAATAAGAACGATGGCGTCAATCGCTCGGGAATTTCATGCTTCCGCGAAGTTAGAGAATGGAAAGCGAAAAAATGTAAAAGTGGTGTAACATCTCATGTAATTATCGATAATGTCTCAAGCGGTATTGATTATAACAAAAGAGATCTTACATTGACATTTAATTTTTGTCTTATACAAATATGTCAACAAATATAATATATAACAAATATAATAATAAATAACACTAATAAATAAAAATTTCTTACGTTAAATTATGAATAAGATGTTCTACTGGTTTTAAATCTGTTCACTAAATTGATGAGGGCAGATTTTGAGTAACATTAAAAAATTTCTTTATTTAATTATCTTATATCCTTAGGTATTAATTAATATATTATTATTATTTATAGGGAATTTAACTTGAATGCAACTAGTCATTATGACATTTGATAGGCTTATTATGGGAGACCACTTCAGTGGACCTGTAATTTTTTCAAATATCAGTGCTACTTATCTCAATTTTTCTCTTTTAACATTGTACAACATATAGAAGAGATAGTCATTTATCATACTAACATATATTGTTTATACTTATTCCAAAAGCTTTCGATCTATATTTATTAAGACTTTTTTACCTAGTATGATGTATATTATTTATCATAAAAATACTGAATGATTTTTTTAATACTTTGTGTACATAAATAAATATATATATCAGAAAAAAAAATTGTACTCTACAGGATATTTTTAGAATTAATATAAAAAATACATAAAATAATTAATATAAAAAATACATAAAAATTAACCAAAGTTACTCATTTAACAAAATCATTGTCAAGTGTAATCCGCAGAAAAATTATTGTGGTAGGTATATGCATGGATTTGAAAATTCTTAAATTTAAGAATATATTATATATAGGCACTATATGTAGATAGTTCGATAAGAGAGTACATGGGAATAAAAAAATCAAATATTAAAGCAATGAGACTTGCTTGATAACTTGAAGATAAATTGTGGTAAGAGGTGAGCTAAGATAAGAGATCCAATAAAGAAAGAGTCCGTAAGTCAAAAAGTAATCGAACGCACATTTCTTGCGGATCGATAAAGGTGGCAGGAAGGATTGGCCTTTTAGTTAAGGGTCGAGAAGGAAGGCGAGTGGTTTTTATAGCCAGCGAAAGGACAGGGAGGGTCCTGGATCCTTGGGTACCCTACTCGACCAGAGTATCCCTAATATACGTCATCCGTTAACGGCACTTTCCCTTCATCCCTCCGCCAGCCGAACTCTCTCCTTCGGAAGTAGTCGAATCGACTTTCTTCCTCCTCTTTTACGATAATATCGAGATCGCGAGTGATTTTGTATGGGACTCCAAAAACTACCTCTTTTATTCGTCATTTCGATCCTTGGCCGAAATCGAATCATACTCTTCTTCCACGTGAACGAAACATTTGTAAAAAGTTCTTCTGATACTGTATTTCAATTGATATATTTACCAAAATATTCCGTTACAGTTGTTTTCTAAGGATTGATAAATGTGTTATAGTGATCTATACTCATTGCTTATATATTATTTCTTTATATTTCAATATTAATCTTTTACAACCTGGATATTTTTTGATACAAGCAAATTCGTTCTTACTCCAAAATAAATGAAAGTTCCTTTCCTAAAATATCTTATTAAAAAATTATTTGGTAATGCAATAGAAATGTTGAAAAGTCTTAAATTTTTCCACATTTTATGAGAAACTAAAACAATGAAAAAAACTTAGATTGGACGAAGGGAGTAAAAATATGATTATAGACGATAAATATTTTGTATAAAATCTAGTATAATGTAATATTCTGATATTACCAAAATGATATTACATTTTAAAATATATTTTACCTGGATTTATTAAAGATTTAGTTATTAAGAGAATTATAAATGAACAATTATGTATACATAATCTACGTGTACTTATTTTTAAAATTAATACATATGCATGCTATCTTTTGTATTTAAACGTGACATAGAGTTGCGCGCTCAGATCGCGGTGCGCTCTTCGAGTCCTTTCTTCGGCATGAAGGTCGTAAAGTCCGAGCTGGGAGGGCTCGTCAGGAAGGAGATTAATTGAATATACTGAGTACACAGTATGGCAGGGCCGCATGTCACGTCCCAAGAAATCTTCAATCTTAAGAAACTCGTGCTCTCTCCTCGCCGACATGAATACATTAGATCACAGCACGAAATGTTTCTAAAATGTTCTTCTTCTCTGAATCATCCTTATTACATATCCAATTTCAAAAACATATATATATTTAACAAAACTGCTTGTTTTTCTCAATCGCTGTACAGACCTGTCAAAAAACGAGATATAAAACGGTTTGAAGAAAAAAATATCTTAAAGACATTTTTATAAAAAAGCGTTTTAAAGACGTTCAAAAGACATTTCGATAAGACATCCCGATTTTCGATTTTGTGTTATCTGGATAGACGCGATTTATTTACCTTTATATAAAAATATTACTCATAAACTGCAAGTGGAATATTTATTATCACCGTGTTGTGTTATTTGACAAAGTTATCAACTTACAGACAATCTTTATTACCTTCTTGTCATTCACTCGATCATATTATCCATTAAATATACGGACAGTTTATAAATATGGATATTTAATGTGCTACCATGCGCTGTCGTACATTGATATCTATCAGTGATCAAGACTTACTCCCGTTCCTACGCCACTGACAAGCGCGTATTCAATTCGCGCATAGAACATGCGCGCTCTCGCCGCACGCAGATACGCATACGCGGCTGCGATCGCACATATGCGTGAGCTGACCCTCACCAATACTAACGGCCAACACCTGCCTCTCGTCGGCGAGAATGCATAACGCAACCAGCACGCACACGTAATACTATATCCATTTGAATATGGATGCCTTATGAAGTCACACGTATCCTCCTCCCACCTGGTCCACCCTCTGCCGTTCTTTCCTCTCTCTTTTTTATGCCTTTCTTTTTCCGTAGTCCTCTCTCTCTTTTTCTCTTTCTCTCTCTCTCTCTCTCTCTCCGTGTTTAGTCGTGTTTTTTACCGTGCACGAGCGCGGATGGAGCACGTGCAACGGGAAACAAAGAGCGCTTTGCGAAGAAAAGAGGTGACCGAGAGAAAGAGAAGGTGAAGAGAAAAATGATGTTGCAGGAGGAAGAGCGCGAAGACCGGATGAGAGCATGCGAAATGGTCTCCGACGGTTGAGCGAAAGAATAGGTGACGAACTGGAGCGAAAGTGAAAATACGCAGAGATACGTTGATGAACAACGAGAAGATTTGGCTGAAGATTGAAAACTTGGCTGAAAAGTAAGATTGCAATAATTCAGTCCTACTAGTGATTTCTTGGTGACTTTTAGTTCGCGAATTATTCATAATATGCTACCTTAATAAGGTAAAGGTAGCGCTAAATTATTTTTCATATAATTAGAAAATATATTTAATACAGATTTAAATTTAAAAGAAGCGAGATTTATGACTCATTAAATGAATCACAATGAAATGGCGATCCAAGCAACGTTCGAACGGGTGGCCTCGATTAATCCGACGCAAATCACCGATCAAGGATCTAAGAAGCGAGTCCAACCGCACGTAATAAATATCATTTGTCTCGCTTCCGATTCTGCGCTGGATGGAACGTTTGTCCGTAACGAACGGCTGACTATTCGAATTCGATACGTATGTACGTCTCCTTGCATAATCGATCACTTTCATAAAAGTATCTATGCGATTGTTCAATTCATACAAATTCAATCATAGCTCGTATCGCGCGCACTTGTATCGATAGAAAATCCAAATTCTTTTGAACCATACGCGAAGATCTTAGGTGGGAATTCTCATGGAAATCTCATTTGATACTATTCGATCGAATCTCAATGTTTGCAGTCTCTCATAATTTTTCCAGCAGAATCCTGCGCGGAAATAGAATCGGCGTGAACGAACCGCACGATTGGATCCTTTGATCTAACAGCAACGAGTCGCGGCGATAACCGTAACCCCTGGAAGCTGTTGCTCGTATTCGTCGTTTCTACAACGACGTGGGATATGGTAGCGTTCAGCAGTCTTTTATGATTTTCCAGGATGAAAATAAACGCGCGCGCCCGCACCGGCGCGGCGCGACGCCGATGGACGGTCCGCGTCGCGGTTCGCCGCGATATTTCTGCATCACGCGCGCGCGCGCCGTCATTCGAGAGCCAAGAACTTTGGGCGAGCCGTCGACAATAAGCGTAGTTGTGAGTTGCAGCCAGTTCTCGTTAAAATAACGAGTCCTTACGATTCGAGAAGCTCGTACCGCGCTCATACGCACGTAATTATAACGATTCACATTTTGGTTATTCTTGTTTTTTTCGGTAAGTTTCGATGCCATTTTTGCCATTTAAGTATTCATAAATAGAAGCATCGCGATAAATCCGTATTTTATCGAAAAACCGGTCTACATAATATTTGTGATATTATAATGAAGAAGACTATAGAGTGTCCCAAAATTCACGACACAAAATATTATAGTCAAGATCATAAAAAATTAAGTAAAAATGTTATTTGTAAATTTTTATTTTGAGTTGTTTTTGAAATAATTTTTAAGATAATTAGGGTTTAAATATGACCAATTACAGACTACCTTTAGATGGCCACGTGTCTGTAAGTCACGCGTCGTAGTATTAATGGCTGATCAGCGCGTTCTTTAATGACACAAGTGACTGTTTAAATGTAGTCTGTAATTGGCCATATTTTAACCTTTATATTTCAGAAATTGTTAAACATTTCATTTTCACTTAAATTTTGAAAAATGTTCTTGCTAAGTATTTTGAGTCACGAATTTTAAAGTCCTGTATAAATAATAATGCTATTATTGATAAAAAAGAAAATTTTAGAAAATTATAAAAACTTCTTTGAAAAAAATTATAAATTTATATAAACAACGTGCAAACTTATATATGACTTCTAAGTCGAAATAAACGTAATTTTTCTAAACGACGATTTCACCCTCATCTGAACCAGTTATTTTCTTGAAATCTGCGGCGAACGCAAATCCAAACGCGCCAACTTGGAGGGATAAAGCAGGAAGAAATGAAAAAAAGCTGGATGAGAAGCAGCCGATCCTGGGTCGAAAAGGACGAAGGAGCAGGGCGGAGCTGCGCCCGGAAGGGTGCGCGGGCGCGTTTCGCGCTGAACGACCGTGGGGTCGGAGGTCGCATTCAGGTGCGACGAAGACGGAGAGGAGGGAACGCTTAGTCGAGCAAACGCACCCAGAAATGCAAAGTCGAAGTGCTAGCGTGAAGCGAGTTACCCGCCGGAGTTCGACGTCGCGGCGTGATTTCACCCCTGGTGGTAGTCTCCCCGATCTCCTTTCCGCCTGTTTAAATGTCAAACTGTTTCGCGAATCGCGCGGTTAAAAGATAAGTCATTTAACCGGCAAGGGTGGCTAGCGCATGATTCGAAATCAATGACAAATCGACGTGTGAGGATCGCTCAACAACTGACCAGGTGTGCTGTACATTATATGAATACCAGTGCTGCGTTCGCGCTGTAAACAATAAATGCAATGTTTCGGGCATCGACTGGAATATCAATCGATATACTCCCCGCTGCCACGTGTTCGTCGACAGCGTGGTTGTAGCTATCTTTGGGATGTAACCACGTGTAAATTAGTAACTGCGAGAATGACTTCGATATTGGGATATGAACGGCTACAAACAAACTTGCAAAGTATCGTACATTTATATATCTCGTTTGATTCTCATTTTTTCAATTCTTAGATTATCCGGTTATCTGAACCATCTAAGGTATGATTTTAAAGATTAAGTGTTAAATGATACTGCTACTTTATATAATTATAGAATTTATTTTCGAAGTGTCATATTATTACTGAAACATTTGCTCGAAATGATGATTAATAAAGTTACTAATTGAAATACAATTTGAAATTAATATTAATCAAAACTTTTATTGTTGCTGTATATTAATATTTGATATAAAATTATATTATGTATGCAAAGATCTTTATTTAACGATTTTCACACGTAAACTACATATGCTGAATTTTTCACATGTTTATCAAAAAGATGCAATATGCAATAAGAGAACTGTGATAATTGATATCGTTAATGTATGAGTATATGAAGGTTTTTCATTTGTATCGTGGATAGTAAAAGAAAAACTGCAAATTGTTAGCAAAAATTATAACCAAAAACTTAATACAAAGTAATATAAACAATCCATATAGAGTGTTTTATGAGAAGAAACGATTATTCCGTGTTGCCAAATTGTTAATAGAATTTCTTTCACGGACGTGGTAATTTGAAACAAGAATATTCGCAAGCTACGCGATAGCTCTTTATCGAACAAGAATGTTTATAATCTGTGCACGTGGGGAATACTTCGTATCGGAGCGGTACAGACTACACGTCAGCAATCGGCAGCGATAGCGGCTGGACACGAAGGCGATCAGTAATCAGCATCGTCAGCAAATGAGAGAGCAGCTTGCGAACACCTGTTCTCAAACGGATGCTGCTGTTCGTTCGAGCAGACGTAAGAAGAGATGCGAAATTAGATACTACACGAATATCGGGAAATTGAGCTATACAATACTTTTATCAAACAGTACAGATAGTACTTTCGTAAAATCGAGTCTGTACCGAAAGCACGACGCAGGTATTTTTATCATGCGATATCTATGAATCAGCAGATCAAATTGGACAGATTACATCAAATTTTTCCATCGCATGATGCAAACAATAAAAGTAAAAATGATCTTTACGTTGCTACTTTCTTCACAAAATATTAGAATTTAGATAACAATAATTGATTAGGTTTATTATACGTTACGTTTAAAATATATGAGGAACTCCATTGATTTCAAATAACATTAAATTTCATTGATGGTCAGACTTGCAAGCGCCCTAAATTAATAGCAATTATGAAAGACATGAATGAAAAGCTATACGTAAAAATGGAATTTCTGTGAGAAATATCGATCGAGAACGTGATACGTCTCATTATTGACGAGTACGCGGGACTCGTAGTCATACGGCCTCCGGCATCTTCCGCCTCTGACGAGAGTGCATAAGCGACGAAGAGAGAGGCAGGTAGGACAGAAGCCCAGGAGCAAAGAGGCGAGAGGTCGCGAGAGCTGCCGTGTGCACGATTCGCACCGCGGAGGAGAGACAGCCGCTGATCATTGGTGGACAGCGAAGCCGGGTCGCCTAGGTGGTGGGGAAGCCACCAGGTCGACTCTGCAGGTGGGGAAGGCCAGGAGAAGGCGGAGGAGGAGGCGTCGTCGACGCCGCCGCGGCGGTGGTAGTGTCGTGGACAGTGGTAGTGGTAGCGACATGAAGAGGAGGCAGAAGAGGGCGGAAGAGCAGGAGGTGTAACGACGGAGGTGGTGTAAGGAGAGGAGAACAGGCAAACGGCGCGGGCGGCAGGGTGAGGGAGGAGGCGGTGGAGGAGGCCTCGCGGGGGAGCTCGGCTGCGGAGAGAGGGAGAGCGTCGCGAGGGTGGAGGACAAGGTGGTGGAGAAGGAGGAGACGCGAAGGACAGGAGAAGCCTCCTCCGCGCACTGTCGGAGGACAGATCCGACGTGCGTCAGGATCCCAGCCGGACGAACGGACCGACCGCCCGACCTCTCTCTCACCGCCGTCGGATAAGTGGAGGAAGCGGAGGAAGAGGACCGGTCGCGGTCCGTACCGGAAGCCGACCGTAGCGCGGACTACCCTCTTTCACGCTACCATCGTCCGATATGCATCCGGTACGTGTCTCACCGTTGTGAATACGTCTCGATCGAGCTTTCGGCTTTCGCCGCGATCGGCCGAGAGTGAAGTTGCCAGTCGCGTGTCACAACAATTGACAATTCGGGAAGGGAGGGGGTGGACAGCGTAAACTGATCGACAGGATAATAAATCGGTGCATAAACTCGCATGGCTCGGAGGACCGTCAGCGACGTTCTTACAATTAGTGTTTTGTTTTCGAGTTCGCCACCCGTCGTGCAGCGATGAGATCCAAGCCGGTGGCGAGGAGACTAGCACAGGGTGAGTAGAATGATTTTCAATTATCATTTTATTAACAACAAATAAATACAACAGATGTTTTATATTCGCCTCGAAAAAATATCTAAAGAAGATATATTGTAAAATATATTAATTATCATCTCTCTTGTCTTTTATTTTTTTAATTCTATTTTTAAGAAATAATTAAACATATCTTTTGTAAATTTTATAATATCCTTTTACGTAAAATTTTTGAGAATCTCATATTCACATAACATCACGATTATTTATATATTTATCATTTAAAGAAATTCTTGATATTTCAATGACATAAGTAAAATAAATATCTGAAAGATTTTAAATAAATGTTTAATAGCACTATATATAAATAGA
>Ga0157363_1004665_pt1 | contig 12675 bp, 6 predicted proteins | sample AttsexASBM1_FD_111477 | JGI IMG/M metagenome (GOLD analysis project Ga0157363, IMG submission 111477) | Fungus gardens microbial communities from leaf cutter ant in Ribeirão Preto, State of São Paulo, Brazil - Atta sexdens ASBM1 | ecosystem: Host-associated > Fungi > Mycelium > Unclassified ...
GCCGCGATGCTCGACTGCTGCGCCGAAGACAGCGCATTGCGGTTGGCGCGGATCTTCTCGACGGCCGCCTGGGCGGTCAGGTAAGAGGTCGTGGTCTCCTTGACGACTTGGCGGCGAACACCTTCCAGGTCCTGCTCGGCGGCCAACTGGTCGTTGTACAACCCGCGCACCCGCGCCGAAGTCGAGCCACCGCTGTACAACGGCAGCGAGATCCCGACACTCGCCACATAGCTGTCACTGCGCGGCGTCTGCGTGTTGTCGTAGCCCACGTCACTGCGCTGGGCACTCAGGTTCAGGGACACTTGCGGGTAATGCCCGCCCTTCCCTTCACGCACGGCCGCATTGGCGGCTTCGGCGCCATATTCGTAGGATTTGAGCAACGGGTTGGCGTCGATCGCCTGGGCCACGTAATTGGCCAAGGGACGGGGCGGTGCCTCCAGGGCCACGTCGTTACGCACCCGGCTCAACCGCTCGGTGATCGGGCGCCCGACCAGCTCGGACAACGACTCACGGCTGACCTGCACCTGGTTGCGCGCCTCGACCTCCTGGGCCGCGAGGAAGTCCACGCGCGCCTGGAGATCGAGCTTGTCGGTGATCTTGGCCATCTGCTGCGCGAACATCATCGTCACGCGATCGAGGTTCTTCTGCGTCGCGCGGCGTTCGGCCTGCACCAGCTCGAGTTCATCATCCGCCGCCAGGGCCACGAAGTAGCGCTTGGCCAGTTCGACGGTGGCTTCGGCATGGGCGTCCTCGGCCTGCTCGCCACGCTGGCGCGTCACGCTCTTGGACTTCTGCCAGGTTTCCCAGGCCGTCTTGTTGTACAGGTACTGGGTGAGCGTCAGCGAGTTGCTTTTGTTGTTGTAGATCTCGCGCGAGGCTTCGTCCTTGCGCAAGATCCGGTTGCCGGTGCTGTTGGCGGACAGCTGTGGAAGAAGACCGCCCAGCGATGCACGCTGTTGCTCGACCGCCGACTGCGCACGCAGGTAGGCAGCCAGCACGCGTGGATCCTCCAGGCGCGCCTCGCGGTATAGCCCCCCCAGGTCCAACGCATAGGTGGAGGCCGATACCTGCTTGGGCGGCACGTCCTTCGGCACGACAGGTTCGGCAGCCATGGCTTGCGCCACGGCCAAGCTCAGCAATACACCGGGTAAGAAACGCAACACACTCATTCCTCGATCATCGATGTGGCAAACATGTTACGCGCCGGCTTGAGCAGGTACTCGAGCATGGTGCGATCGCCGGCGTTGATCAGCACTTCGGCTGGCATACCCGGCTGCAGCTTGCGGTTGGCGAGCTTCTTCATGCCGTCGTCGGTGACGTTGACCCGTACGAGGTAGTACGGATCGCCCGTACGTTCGTCGGTCAAACGGTCAGCCGAGATGCGTGTGAGTTTGCCTTCGATGACCGGCGTGGTCGCATTATTGAAGGCGCTGAAGCGGATATCGGCTGTCTTGCCCAGTTCCAGCCGGTCGATGTCGACGGGCGCTACTCGAGCTTCGATGACCAGGTCGGACGAAAGCGGCACGATGTCCATGAGCGGCTTGCCCGCTTGCACCACACCACCGACGGTGTGCACCTTCATGTCCAACACCATGCCGCTTTCGGGAGCACGAATCACCACGCGCGACAGGCGATCCTGCAAGGCCGCCTCTTTCTCTTGCAGGTCGAAGACCTGCGCCTGTACCTGGGCCAGCTCGTCGGCTACGTCGGCGTTGAATTTCTTGTCCAGCTGAACGATCTGCAGCTCGGTCTCGCTGATCTGCAACTTGGTCTTGGCAATGTTCGACTTGTGGTCGGCCACCTCGGTGCGCAGCATGTCGAGCTTGCGCTGCGACTCCAGCAGGCGCTGATTGTCGACGAAGCCCTGGGCCAGCAGGTCTTTGAGCTGAACGATTTCACCGCTGTAGGACTTCTCGAGCCCCTGCTTGGTGCGGATCATCTCCTCCAGGCCGACGATCTGCGCCTTGAGCTGACTGATCTGTTCGCGATGCACCGAAATCTCACCCAATCTTGACGCCTTGCGGGACACGAACACCTGCTGCTCACCTGCGAGCGCCTCTTGGGCACGACCGGAATCAGTGCCTTTGAGTTCGACAGACGGAATGGTATCGAGCTGGTCACGCTCGGCACGCAGACGCGCCTCTTTGTAGCGTGCAACGATCAACTGGTTGCGGGTGGATTCGTACTCGGCGCTGAGCTGAGACTCGTCCAGAACGATGACAGGGTCATCCTTTTTGACGTTATCGCCGTCGCGGACGAGGAGTTCTTTGACGATGCCGCCTTCCAGGTGCTGAACGGTCTTGCGGTAGCTCTGGACGGTCACGTACCCGGAACCGTGCACGGCATTGCTCAAGGGTGCGAACGCGGCCCAGGTTCCGAAGATGCCGAAGGTCACCAGGACGATGGTCAGGCCGATGCGACGGATGCCGCGATCGGAGGTGGGCATGTCATCGAAGTTGTGGTCGAACTGGGCTATGGCTTTACTGGTCATCGATGAGGTCCTTTCACACGCCGTTCGGGGTTGCAGGGGACGGCGCGGCGGGGTTGCCCCCTGTGGGTGCGGCAGGCGGGGTAGGGGATGCCGGAGCGCCTGGTGCGGCTGGCCCAGCGGCGGGCGCCCCTTTGGCGACACGCGGCTGGGCACCGCCCTGCTGTTGCTGGGCCAACTGGGCGATGACCTTGTCGCGTTCGCCGTACAAGGAAATGGTACCTGCAGACATCACCAGCACACGGTCGAGACGCGACAGGATGTTTGGACGGTGCGAGACGATGAAGACCGTCGCGCCGCTCGCCTTGATCTTTTGGAGCGCAATGCCCAAGGCCTTCTCACCGACATCGTCGAGGTTGGAGTTGGGTTCGTCGAGCACGATCAGACGAGGCTTGCCATACAAGGCGCGAGCTAGGCCGATGCGCTGACGCTGACCGCCCGACAGGTTGACACCTTCACTGCCGATGACCGTGTCATAGCCATCCGGTTGCATGAGGATCATCTCGTGAACGCCAGCGGTCTGCGCGGCTTCCACGACCTTTTCCGGATCCACCTTTTCGAAGCGCGCAATGTTTTCGCTGATGGTGCCTTCGAACAGCTCGATGTCCTGCGGCAGGTAGCCGACGTACGGACCAAGGTCATGCTTGTCCCAGGTACTGATGTCGGCGCCATCCAGACGCACCACGCCATGCTGACTAGGCCAAATGCCCATCAAGCCACGTACCAAGGTCGATTTGCCGGCGGCACTGGGGCCGATGATGCCGACGATGGACCCGGCGGGAACTACGAAACTGATGTTGCGCAGCACGGGCGTCTTGCTGCCCGGCGGGGCCAGTACAAGGTTTTCGACCTGAATGTGTCCCTCTGGCGCAGGCAGCTTCATGCGATCGGGCTCTGCATTCTGATCTTCGAGTACCTTGTCCAGGCGATCATACTGCACCTTGGCAGCGACGAAACCTTTCCAGCTGCCGATCATCAGGTCGATAGGCGCCAGTGCACGTCCCAGCAACAGGGAGCCGGCCATGAGCAGGCCCGGGTTGATCTCGTGGGTGATTACTAAGTAACCCCCAGTGGCGAGCATGATCGACTGCGCCCACATGCGGAACGTCTTGGAGACCGAACTTACCACGCCACCCTTGTCGCTCGCGTCCGATTGCAGCTTGAGCACCTTGCGCTGGCGCTTGGCCCAACGGTTCATCAGTGTCTCGAGCATGCCCATCGACTCGATCACTTCGGCATTGCGCAGCGTCTTGGTGGTCGCGATGTTCGATACGACGCTTTCCTTGTTCGCTTCAGCCAGTGCGTCGCCCGTGACCCGGTGGTTGACGAACGCAAGTATCGCCAGGATGAAACCACACGCCAACGTTATCCAGCCGAACCACGGGTGGAACAGGAACATCACGATGGTGTAGATGGGGAACCAGGGCGCGTCGAAGAATGCGAACAACCCAGGCCCTGTGAAAAACTGCCGCAATGAGGTCAGGTCATTGAGCGACTGTGCGGTTGCGTCACCACCGCCGCTGCTCAAGGCACGCCGGAAGCTGGCGCGGTACACGTCACGGCTGAGCAACACGTCGAGGCGGTTGCTGATGCGAACCATGATCCGGGAACGGACCCACTCTAGCGATCCCAGCGTGATCATCAGGACCGTCATGATCAGCGTCAGCATCAGCAGCGTGGACTCGCTGCTCGACGGCACGACCCGGCCAGACACCTGGATCATGAAGAAGGTAGGCACCAGCATCAGCGTGTTCACGAACAGGCTGAAGAAGCCTACGGAGAGAAAGCTGCTCTTGCAGGCCCGAAGGGCGGCGCGCAAGTTATTTTCCTGTATACGACTCATGGCATCCGTACTGACGTGAGGGCAAAAACGGCGCGCAGTGTAACACCCCCTTCAAGGGAGGCGCGCGCTCGACGGGGAACGAGAAAAAGAAGGCTCAACCGGACGGAGCGACAAGCGGTGTCTGCATGGATCAATACCCACTCAACCTGTTGGCAAACGCTTTGTTCGAATGAAATCGAAACAAAACAGTGATACCTGCGATGTAGAGCGGTTCACTCACACTAAATGTGAATTTTGTCACACTTTCAAGAAGCGCTTGAATATTGACAACTGCCCTAAAAACGCTTGGATGCTATACCCAACGGCTTGAAATCTGAGCGTTTTTTACATGAATTTTCATTTATGTCTGTTTTACGTAGGTCGTGTTACAGATCGCTGACAGACACCTGCGAATAAACGTAAGTTCTCCTCCCGCAAAGAAAATTTTTTTTGTGAACATTGGTTGACAATATCTGTCCATCGCTTACCCTTCGGCATCGGAGGGAACCCAATACCAGCTGCACATGCGCAGGACTCAGGGTCCGCCTCCATCGCAGCTTGATGTGCTTTACGTTCAAAGGAGCTTGAAAAGCCATGTCATTGCCTTCGCATACCCTTGACGGCTTGAAGATCAGCTCTCGTGTGACGCTGCTGGAGCCGGGGATGTACATCTTCCGCTACGCGTCGCAGCCTCCAAAGGACAAACCGGTCTGCATTGCGCTGCAGCAGGCGCCACTTGGCAAAGGGTCGATCGACTTTTTCCCAGGCGAAGGCATCAGCAAGAACATGCTGCACAAGCTGGGTGATACCATCGTTGCGCGTGTCAAAGGCGGCGTCACCACCGTTCTGATCACCGAATACCACATGTTCGATGCCACCATCGAGCCTATCGACCTGCGTATCGATCGCATCGATACCTCGCCTGCGATCATGCGCGGCTTCGCGGTCGTCGCCACCCCTATCCCGGCCCCCGCGATCGAATCCGATCAAGCGCCGGCGGCCCTCAAACTCACGGCGCACGTGCAAGGCATGGGCGACGTTGCTTCGAGCCAGGGTTGGGTAGGTCAGCGCGACGATACGCGCCTGCTCGAAGGTTTCTGCGTGGAGTGGGATAACAAGCCCGAAGGCGTCGACCTGGTATACACCTCGACGACTGCCGGTTCCGGCCCCAGCCCGAACGTAGCTACCGGCAACTACACCGGCATGCGCAACCAATCATTGGGCTTGGTAGCCGCAGGCTTCAGCCTGGTCGGCCCCAACCGCCATTTCTACGAATTATTGGGTCACATCGTGTTCAGCGGTCATGCACCGCAACTGATCGTGCCCAACCAGGTCATGCATGGCCCCACCGGAACGGAACCTTTGGTGGCGCTGCATATCTGTATCAAACCCGTGACGAAGATGAACGCTGCCCGCTATAAGTCTCCGTGGGACAACTCTGCAACCGAGCAGACTCTCAGTAGTGTAAGCCAACCGGCTTGATGTAACAGGAATTACACATGCAATACGATAGCCCACAATCGAGCAGCGATCTGCAAACCAGCCTGTCGGCCGACAGCGCTAACCTGTCCAACGCTACCCTGGCAGCGATCAACAGCCTGCTGAACCTGGAAAACACCGACACCGTCGGCATCGCTGGCATCGAAGGCAACACCGCCGTACTGCCAACCTCCGGCACCGCTGACATCGTCTTCGGCGAAGTCGAAGGCGCTCAAGGTGACCAAGTTGTCGTCGACCTGGCCGCTGCTGAAAACGCTGGCGTCAACGCCTACGTGCTGCAGAGCGACGCTAACCTGGTCGTAGACCTGCAAGGTCAAACCACTGCCGCTGCTGCTGACGTTCAGACGTTCGCTGCTGCTGTAGCTCCAGCTGCCGTCGACACCGCCGGCATCGAGCGCGTAGTTGCCACCGGTAACGGCGACGACGTCATCACCGTCAACGGCGACCAGAACACTCTGATCGACTCGGGCGACGGCAACGACACCATCGTCACCGGCAACGGCAACAACACCGTTATCGCTGGCCTGGGCAACAACAACGTGACCACCGGTTCGGGCGATGACACCGTCATCCTGAGCGGCAGCAACCACGCTGATGTCGTCAACACTGGCGCAGGCTACGACGTCGTTCAACTGGACGGTTCGAGCTCCGACTACGAACTGACCGTTGGCAACAACTTCAACGTTAACCTGACCGGCAACCAGACTGCCGCGATCACCAACGCTGAGTTGCTGACCTTCAACAACGAAGACGGCTCGCTGGACACCATCGCGCTGGCTCACAGCGACGCTGAAGCTGCCGCTCTGCGCCTGTTCCAAGGCGTGCTGGGCCGTGACGCTGACGCAGAAGGCGCCAAAGCCTTCGTGGGTGCGGTCAACAACGGTACTTCGCTGAGCGACATCGCCAACACCTTCCTGAAATCGTCCGAGTACAGCGACGTCGTCAACACTGCCGACATCAACGAACTGTACCAAGCCCTGCTGGGTCGCGACGCTGAAGAAGGTGGCCTGCAGAACTGGCAAGCCGCTCTGGCTGGCGGCGTTTCGCTGGCTGACATCGCTGCTACCATCGCTGTTTCGAGCGAAGCTCAGACTCTGGACGACTCCAACGGCGAGTTCGTTTCGAACCTGTACACCAGCGTACTGGGTCGCGATGCCGAGGAAGGTGGTCTGCAGAACTGGGTATCGGCTCTGTACAACGGCCTGAGCCGTGCCGAAGTCGCTAAGAACATCGTTGGTTCGTCGGAAGCTATCGACAAATCCAACGGCGACTTCGTCGACGCTCTGTACCAGTCGGCCCTGGGCCGTGAAGCTGACGAAGGCGGCAAAGCTGCCTGGACTGGCGCACTGGCTGGCGGCGTTTCGCAAGCTGACGTTGCCATCGGCATCGTTGGTTCGCAGGAAGCTGCTGATCACATCGACAACGTGGTAGTTCTGCACGGTAACGTGTAACTAGCACTGTCGTAGTGAAGGATACGCCCGGCCGCAAGGCCGGGACGTATGCGAAAAGGGGTGACTTTCGAGTTGCCCCTCTTTTTATTTATCTCCCGAATACGCCAGCTTATGTCCAGACAACTCGACCGTGGGCGAGAAACGCTCATGGACCTTTTTCATCGGCATCGCCAGGCAGAAGAGCACGCCAGCGCCACTTCAGCGCTCGAGCAGGCTTTACACGTCCCTGAATACCGTCCAGAAGCACTTGTCTGGAAAGGTATCGAGGCATTGCCGAAGCATCCAAAGCTCGCGTTCATTTTTTTCGGTAATGCCGTCAAGGCCCTGCCAAAACGCACGGACCTGCATGCGCTTCTAGGCCGCTGCCTGCTGGATCAGGCACAACCCCAATGCGCTACCCGCTATCTCGCCGCCGCCTGGCAGAAGCAGCCCAACGATGCCGGTCTACGGCAGATACTGTGGCATGCCCGCGGCCAATCGGACGCACCTGAACACCTTGAGCGTCTCATCCTTGCTCAACTGCCAGACATCACCTCGCCCCAGGAGCTGAACCTGGTGCTTCGGCTACTGGCTGCCAAGACGCGCCATCCAGGTCCTGTAGGCGTCGTTCTCTACGAGCCGATCGTCCAGGAAATCCAGGGCTGGGCAATCGATCTGAAGAACCCGGGCGAAGCGTGCGTCGTCCAGTTCGAGCTCGATGGACGCCTGGTGGATGTACCTGCCAGCCGTCCTGACGCGCTTCTGACGGCTGCGGGCATCATGTCTGTCCATGGAGGCATTCGTGCCAAGCTGCCGAAGACCGCTGCGGTAGTCAGTGCTCGTTTCAAGACAGGCCAGCCCCTGCAAGGCAGCCCCGTCCAGGCCATGCCAGCCTGGGTACCGCCTACACCCCTTGCTTCTTCAGCCAGACATACCGCTGTGGATGTGCTGATTCCGGTCTACAACGGCCTGGAAGAAACGCTCGCCTGCATCAACAGCGCCATCGAGGCTCGCCGGCTCAATCGCACGCCCCATCGCCTCGTGGTGATCGAAGATGCCACGCCGTTGCCTGCGCTGCGCAAAGCGCTGAAGGTCCTGGCAGGCAAGAGCAAGATCACCCTCGTGCAGAACCCGACCAACCTCGGGTTCATCCGCAGCATGAACCGCGCCATGGCGATGAGCCTGGACAAGGACGTGATCTGGTTGAACGCCGATACCCGCGTGCATGGGGATTGGATCGATAGGCTGCGTCAGGTCGCCTACAGCGACCCGCGCACTGCTTCGGTCACGCCCTTCACCAACAACGGCGAATTGATGAGCTTTCCGCAAAGCCGCATCAGCCAGCCGATGCCTTCGGCCGATCAGCATGCCGAACTGGACACGCTCGCCAAGCTCAACCCGGAACCGCCTGTCGAAATCGAGACGGGCTGCGGCTTCTGCCTGTACATCAAGCGCAACGCCATCGCCCAAGTGGGTTATCTCGACGAAGTCGAACTGTCACGTGGGTATGGGGAGGAAACCGACTGGTGCCTTCGCGCACGCAGCTTTGGCTGGAAGCACCTGGGTGCCCCGAACGTGTTCGTGGCGCACCAGGGCGGCGTGTCGTTCGGCGAAGAAAAGAACCTGCGCGTTGCCTATAACAATGCCATTCTTCGCCAGCGTTATCCCGATGCAGAAGCGCGCTACGAGGCCTTCTGCCGGCGCGACCCCATCAAGCCTGCTCGGCAGGCACTGCAGCGAGCGCGACTGACCCACTGGCTTACCCAGCATCGGGACCTGTCCAAGCATTCTCGCTCACCATTGCACCTTCACGATGGCAGCTGCCCGCAAACACCGTTCAGCTTGACATGGCACCACGACGGGCTACGCAACTGGGTCACGCTTCATGCGCACTTGTTGCCGCTGGAGATCAGCCTGGACTATGCGCCAAGCGAGTGGCCGCATCTGGTTCAGGATCTACGTGGCCTGCCCTTGAGCGGCCTGGTGTTCGAACGGCTGGTCAATGCGCCTTCGCCTATCTGGGACTTACCCACCCAAGTACCCCTGCCCTACCACATCCGGTGCCAGGATGATGCCTTGCTCGACGCGAATGAGAGCGAGCGACGCCTCCGATTTGCCACCTCGGCGCAGCGCGTCGAGCTGCCCTCGAAGGCGTTCCTGGCGCGTCATGAAGCAGCGCTGCCGGGTGCCAATCTGGTCCTGGATACGACATCCGCGCCGGTGAGCCTCGATAGGCGCGTTCAGACTGACACGTGGTTGATTGGCGACGATTTGGGCGACAGTCATGTAGCCATGCAGTGGCTGGAGCTTGCCCAACGGGTCACCCGGGATCGATTGCCAGCCCTTTTCCTGATCGAAGCGACACAGCCATGGAGCAAGCGTTTGCTTGCCACGGGTGCGGTTCACACCCTGCCAGACCTGGCAGTGCTGTCAATGGCTGAAAACCTCGCCCTGTCAGGGTGCGGCGCCATCATGAGCCTGCAGCCATGCCCCGTTTCTGGTTGGCGCGCAGTGGCGCTCGCTCGTGACCTGAACCTCCCCTGGCATGCACCGTTTGCACCCCAGAGCGATGCCGCAGACATGTTCCCTTTTCATTCTCCTTCTTTTACCGAGCCGGCCTGATGTCACGACACGTCCTGGATGAATCCCAAGCGGACACCGCTTCGCTTCCCATGACCCGCTTCACAGGCCTGATCACCGGGCTTTACGGTGACGTCCTGCAAGGGTGGGCCCTGGATACCCTGAACCCTGGCCAGCGCCTGATCGTCGAGATCTACATTGACGGCGCAAGCGTGGCCGTCGCCCGCGCAGATCTGTTCGAGGCCAGGGCGACCGAGGGCGACCAGTTCAACGGCTTTGCCGTACAGCTGCGCCAGAGCTGGCTGAACCAGGCCCGCCACATCAGCGTCAAGATCGCGAACGAACCCGTGTCGCTCCCAGGCGACATCACTTTGCCCGCGCCTTTCGGCAAAGAACCCGAACTGATCGCCTCACAGGTCTGGCATACCGGCGGCCTGCGCATCAGCGGCTGGGCATGGGATCCACAAGCACCGCAGCGACGCGTGACGATTCGCATCCGAGAGGGCGACCGTCAGGTGGCACAGGCCATGTGCGATCAGCACAGTCAGGCCCTGGCTTACCGCGACAGCAGTGATCATGGGTTCGTGGTGGACCTGCCCTGGGCGTTCGCCGACGGTAAACCGCATACCTTGAGCATCGAGAGCGAGTCGGGCGAACCCTTGGCCGGCAGCCCCATTACCTTGTGCTGCTCCCCAGAAGGGATCGAAGGCCTGGTGAGGCAACTGTCTTCGCATCATGACGAGGCTGTACTCGATGTGATCGAGGCGGTGGCGAAAGAGCAAAGTCTACGACTGCCCAAGAGTGCGGGTTGGCACCTCTACCCTGCCTGGGCCAATGCCTTTCAACGCCCCAGCGATACTCAAGCGTCGGCGGCAAGCGAAGTGGGCGTTCTGCTGATCGGGGAAGGTGATCCTGCACTCGAAACGCAGAGTCTCGGTAGCCTGGAGGCCTCTGGCATCAGCCCGCCTTACCTCGTCAAGGCTCAAGCAGACGATCTGGCCCCTGCGCTACAGAGACTCCTGGACGAAGGCTGCACCTGTATCGCCCCCCTGTGGGCAGGCGATCGCTTGAGGGCCGATGCCCTGAGTCAATTCAGCCTGCTGCTGGCCGAGGGAAGCGCCTGGGGCTATGCGGACTGCGATCAGGATCAGCCTGACGGAGAACAGGGCCATCCTTGGTTCAAGCCTGTATGGGACCTGGACGCCTTCATCGGCGCGGACACGTTCACGCATGGCTCTGTCTTCCGCAAAGACACCATCGAGCATGCTGTCGCGCGACTGCACAGCGCGGGGCATCACGCTTTCGATTGGCATCTGCTCATGTCTGCCGTGGTGCTGGACACCCAGGATACGCAGGCCCATGTCGCACATTTGCCTCAGGTGCTCTACCACCGCCATGCACACCGTGCAAGCAGTCCTGAGCACGAGGCACCTTGCCCGCGCCGACTGGCAGCGATCCGCTGGCTGTGCGAGACGCTCGCGCCAGGTGCCCAGGTCGCGCCACTGCCCGCCTATCCTGGCTTGTTACGCGTCATATGGCCTCTGCCGACGCCCCTGCCAAAGGTCAGCCTGATCATCCCGACCAAGGACCAGCTTACCCTGCTGCGCACATGCATCGAAGGGTTGCTGAGCCAGACGGATTACCCCGATCTCGAAATCATCGTGATGAACAACCTGTCGGTGGTGCCGGAAACCCTCGATTACCTTGCCGAGCTGCCGAGCCGCGGCGTGCAGGTGATCGCACACCCCTACCCGTTCAACTATTCCGAGATCAACAACGCCGCCGTGCGTCACGCGACCGGGCAGATCATCGGACTGGTCAACAACGACATCGAGATCCTCCATGACGGCTGGCTGAAGGAAATGGTCAGTCAACTGTTACGGCCCGGCGTGGGCGCCGTGGGCGCCAAGCTGTTGTGGCCCAACCGCATGGTGCAGCATGGCGGGGTCGTCGTCGGCGTCAACGGCTTGGCCGCGCATGCCGGCAACCTGTTGGCCGAGCACGACGCCGGTTACCTGGCAACCAACCAACTGACCCGCCAACAAACAGCCGTGACTGCCGCCTGCCTGCTGGTCCATGCGTCGGTCTTCCAGACGCTGGGTGGCCTGGACGAGGTGCGCTACCCCGTAGCGTTCAACGATGTCGACTTCTGCATGCGCATACGTGCGCTCGGTCTGAAGATCGTGTGGTGCGCCAACGCGCAACTCATCCACGCCGAGTCGGCCAGCCGAGGCAAGGACATCGCCCCGGAAAAACGTGCCAGGGCCCAGCGCGAGCAGAAGCACTTCACCGATCGCTGGTTCTCCAAGGGCGAGCAAGATCCCTTCTACCATCCTGCACTCAGCCACGATTACCTTAGCGGCCCCTATGGCGGTCTGGCCTTGCCCCCGCGCACGACCGAGATCCGCGTGGGTGGCGGTACGCTTTGCAAGGTAGCGGATCTGCCTGCGTCCGACGGGACATTCGACTGGCGCGCAACACCAAGCAAAGCTGCCGGCCTGTCGCGTGCTCGGGAGGCAGTCGATGTCGATTGAGCTCCCACCACCACCCCCTGAAGCAGGATCGGACCTGGTCATTGCGACCCTGTGGCGGTCCGGCACGTTCGACGCAGCTTACTACCTCAGCCAGTACCCCGATGTCGCAGCAGGGGGGGCCGACCCGTTGGTGCACTTTGCACGGCATGGTGCGCGCGAAAACCGCAATCCGAATGCGTACTTCGATACCCATTACTACCTGACGACCAATCCAGACGTCGCACAGTGCGACATGAACCCGCTGTATCACTTCTGCACGGTCGGCTGGAAAGAGTTGCGCAAACCCTGCAAGGCCTTCGATGTCTGGTGGTACTGGTCAAC
>Ga0157363_1004667_pt1 | contig 12673 bp, 6 predicted proteins | sample AttsexASBM1_FD_111477 | JGI IMG/M metagenome (GOLD analysis project Ga0157363, IMG submission 111477) | Fungus gardens microbial communities from leaf cutter ant in Ribeirão Preto, State of São Paulo, Brazil - Atta sexdens ASBM1 | ecosystem: Host-associated > Fungi > Mycelium > Unclassified ...
ACACACACATATATATATATATATATATATATATATACATATAATAATTTTAAATAGCTAATTACATAATTTTCTATTTTACTCGCGAATTTAAGGGCGAAAAACGTGATTGTTTCAGCCAATAGGAACAACCGTTTCTTTATTTTCTGCCTACGTGTCACTTTCGAAAGATAGGCAGACAGACGATTTTTTTCCATCTTTATTTCGATCTTTCCACACGGCTCGTGTAGAAGAGGAAAGACACAATCGGCTTATGTTAATGTCCGGATAAAAATACACCTACCGTCCATTGTTCCACGGCCAGTAAGATCTTCTCTCGACGAGAGAAACCAATGGAAATACAAGAGGGAAAAAGAACAACGCGGAACGAATGATGGTGTCGTATAGTCGTTTTCCTCGTTCGTGAAATGAGATCGTATGAAAGGAAAATATACGCGCGTCGGATGAAATCTACAGCCGCTTACTATCTTGTTTTTCCATTTGCAGAAAATTCTTTGCTTTACATTTATCTGTTATTTATGTAATTTGTTTAGGAATTTACTGTTGTGCAATAGAAATGTTTTGCATGCGCGTTTTATACACTTAAAAGAGGAATTATTAGAAAGTTTATATACTGTATGTTTAAATGCGTTTTGATTAATAAAAAAAAAAAGACTGAATAAAGAATTTCAATTTTTTAAACTACGGCGTGAAACTACAATACTTATAAAATTAATTATATTAATCCCGCGACAAAGAATGATTACATTGCTCGTTGTATTAAACGCTTGTATCTAGCTTAATTTAAAATATTCTAATTAATTTGTGCATCATACGGCATGTGCGAGTACGCGTGCACTTGATTAAAGGTTGCATAAAAGCATTTTCACGCTCGCCGAACATATGTCACGCGGATGCAACAAAGGTTCCGAGGTTCCGATTCATCGAACATCGAATAGTACGTGATGTCGATCGCTGTTAGGGTTGCTACGGCTGATCGAGAGTCACTAGGAACAGTTTGTTAAAATATTTGGGTTGTATCGAACGTTATGAGTTTAACAGTGTTTTTGGGTAGATAACAATTGTGAAGATATTTATTGAATAGGACAATAATTGCTTTGTCGAGATTTATTCGTGGATGAAATTCAATTGCTTTAACTTACCTTAAGTCCTCAATAAAAAAAAAGACTTTTCGTTTTCTTTTTTCATTAGGCTTGAATTATTTTGTTTAAATCATATTCTTCGATTATCTTTAAAAAAAAAACCTTGCAAACTTTAATATTCTTTTTAAAGGTTTAACTTGTTCCCTCTGTATCTCGATGCTACTTATAATCGACTTACAGCGTGAGGCGGAAACGTAGATCGTGTTCTACATTTACCTACCACGATCACTCGTAAAATGAAATTTACGATTACCAGAAAAGCAGATCGGGTTATCGTTTCACCTACTACGCGATCTCTGATACTCCAACAATTCCATCGAGCACAATGGCTTGAATTACTTCGAAGTTAGACGGTTGTTAGCTGTATGCGTGAGCGCGAACGACACGGATACCGGCAGGTCGTCGTCGTCGATGCGATATAGCGATGTGCGTGCATACGTACACGCGTACATACACACGATACTACCGAATCTGGAAACGTCCATATAGTCCTATGTAAAGTTAACGAGGCGACCAGGAAACTTTCGCATGAATACGAAAGTGGGGCGTCCTGCCTGTGTGCGCGTCGCCCATTTATATTTAAGGCGACGGTACGTCGACTAGATTGGATGGTTATGGCATTAATATGTTTGTGCGCCCGTGCGCTACCTAGGAAGGGCCACCAAGAAAGGCAAGGGCGTTATATCTTGGTCGGCTTTTGGGAAAACGGTTTAGCGAATGTATGATGACGTCGCAACATTAGATGCTGAAACATTTTTTTCTAATAATAAAAATAAAAATAGATCAGAGAGAATTATCATTTTCGATTATACGCAGCAATACACATAATTTCTGTCTTTTAATTCTATTTTAAAGCTTACATAAAGTGCAATTTTTATTTTTATTTTCGCTTTTTTAATTTGATTATTTTGCAAAAAAGGTGAAATTAACAAAGGAAAGAATAATATTGGAAAAGTGCATATTAATTGAATTTAATTATTATCAGCGTGTGGTATCATTTATTCGGTCGATATGAAATTGTTGTATTTTACTATACGTAATTATGATAACATTATTTATTTTGATAGGAGCCTGGGGACACGAACGTAATAAAGTATATTGCTTCACTTTGATTGCCAATAAATGTGGAACCTAATTAACTGTATAAACATATAATTTAAACGTTACATTTTATACGTTGTATTTTATAATTGTATAGAAAAAAAATTGTCTTATTTGTTTTTGAGTTTATTTGAAATTTGTTACAAAAACATAAAAAAAAAAATTCACATATGTAAAACGTATATGTGAAATGTGGCGTCGAATAAATTATATGATATATAGTGTACTATATACAATTTTGACGAAATATCTCCGGGATGTACCGCATTTATCCAACCATCAAAACGTGCTTCCATCAACATTACAAAAGCGAAATGCTTTCTCGTTCCAAGATACATGTGTGCAAATGTTCGTATATATATATGTGTAAAGTGACGCACGCGTATATGTTGCACGCCTGTGTGCGTGCGGGAGTGCGTGCGTGCGTGTGTGTGTGTGCGTGTGCGTGTGTGTGTGTGTGTGTGTGTGTGTGCGTGCGTGTGTGTGTGCGCGCGCGCGCGCGTGTGTGTGTGTGTGTGTGTGTGTGTGTGTGTGTGTGTGTGTGCGCGCAACAAAGGACAGAGAAAGGGTAGCGTGTACAGCTCGTATTGACGCCCACGTAGGAGCATGCGCGCTGGATACCTTTCCACCCTTACGAAACCCACACCCACACATCGGGACACGATAGCCACTCACACACGCATCGTCAAATATCATGGTCGTGTGTGTCTTTCGTACTTTTCTCCTTGAACTCAGGTACACACCCACCTACGTCGATTTACTTGGCATTTTCAAGTTTTTCGTTTCGTTTATATTTTCATGCAACCTCCCCGTGTCGTCGTCGAATCGGAGATGGAGATACAGAAATGTAGTTGTGGAATTTCCGTTTTTGAAATCTTTTAAGTTCTGACAGATTGGAATATCACTTTCCACAATGCTATTCTAGAAATTATCCTCAATCGACATCCTCGATCGTGTTTAAATGTTCTCTCAAAACCATTCTTGTCATCTTTTGTATTTATCATATACATACCATACTATTATACATGTAAAACAGTATTAAAAATATGATTCATATTAAATTGATAAATTATTTAATTACAGTAAATATATCTTTCCTGTTTATTAATACAGCAAAATAATAATAATAATAATAATACATGTATTTCGCTTATTTTATTTATCTTTTGCGCATGTATATGTACTGCGATTATATTCAGTATAAAAAAACATCTCACACATTGCAATGTAATGAATAAATTAATGGCACGTTTTTAGTTACTTTATCAATATGAAGTTTGCGTCATTTTTCCATAAAAATAAAACTAAGATAAGTAGCTATATCGGTTCGTCTTGCCAAGTTTGAATCGCGATCCAACCCGTGGTACTTACTCTTGTACAGTAATGAGCAAGAAACGCAAGCGGCCGCGAGTAAAATCGCGCTCAGCTAGTCACTTGGCCGCTCAAGAGGATTTATAAAGCACCGGCGCGCCAATTCAAGGAGTCCCTTTTTCTTGAAACCGCGATAACCGCGACTTCGTTCTCATTTAGACGACGAATTAAGATAAAAGAGGAGCAAAGTCGTCCGTAGATTCGCCGCCAAGCAGCTCGAGAGAGCGAGCCAAGCAGGGTCGAGAAGGGGGTGGAAGATCCTGAAAGCCGGAAGGACGAAGGCAGACGCTCCCCCTAACGAGATTAATTTGTTTTATATGCGACCGCGCCACCGTCACTCTGTAGCAACATGAAAGTAACTCCTGGCAGATTGCGAAAGGCGTTTTACTCCGGTAGCTCTCACGGTTCTTCTCCATAGTGATGTTGATCCTGCCAACAGGAGGATATCTCTGAAAAGATTGAAAATTGATCCACGATCGCAATAAGCTGGCTGGCGGTGTCGTGAGAGGCTTCCTTTGAAAAATTGCTAGTCCTGGATGACTATCTTCGTGTAATCGTGCTAGCATGACATTAATGTAACTCTATCGGTCTGTGCTACCAACTGTGTTAATGGATACTTTTTGAGTGTTTTCCTTGGCTGAACAAATTTTTTCACTTTAATTTCAAGAATTTCATTTCTTTTTTATATTTATATGACTTTAATTGTTATTTTTATACATCTAAACATTTTACAACATTAAAAATGTATTGTAATTATTTAAAAAAAAATCATTATTATTTTGAAGTAAAGATTCGATCGAATTATAGTTATTTAATATCTGCAAGTTTTATCTCTGAATGATAGTTGCGATATTGATGTATGTTAGAATATTTAAATTTTTATTAAAAATAACACTTCTTTCTATCAAACATCTCCCACTAAATGAGGCACAGTTGAAAAAGAGCACCTCTCTGACTTCGCGATAACGCTAGGTATAGGCAGTGCTGTTGCCTCGAAAAAATTATTTCCCCGGAACAAATCGGGAGGAAGGCAGCTCGTTGAAATGCACGGCGTTCGAAGCGTCAAAGGGAAGGCAAAGTCTGCAGAGCAATTCCGTCTCGAGTGCGTTTACGCCGATGCATCCCTCTTTCTCCCTTTTTCTCACTCTCGCTTATTCGTTCTCTCTCGCAGGTATAGCCACAGCTATTATTTTTCATCGGTGTTGGTAACTATAGGTACGCCAGAGACGAAAGAGAGCTTCGAAAGAGGGAAAGATAAATCGAGAGAGTGGCTGCGAGGCAGAAACGGCGAGCAGAAAGAGGGAGACATAGAAAGAGAGAGGAGGAAAACGACAGGGCGACATGGGTGGCAGGGTGTGTAGGGGTGGTTCGTAGAGCCGTTCGTGTTTTATCTCCGGGTGAGTCCGCCGAAGTCGGGGTGGAAAAACGGGGTAAAGGGTTAGGGAACTGAAGAGCAGTAGACTCGGAAGGGTTGGGTCGGCTGGCTGGCTGGCTGGCTGGCTGGCTGGCTGGCTGGCTGGCTGGCTGGCTGGCTGGCATTGATCTGCACTGCTCCCAGCCACCCCGTGTGTCGGCTTTTCTTAGTACAGTCGCCTCCTCTTCCTCCTCCGCCACCGCCATCTCCTCAACCTTTTCCTCCTCTTTCTCCTCTTCTTTTTCCCTCCAAGCTACTATCACCACTACTACCACCACCTATGCCGGCTAACCACCCAGTCAGCCAGCCGCCTCTCCAATCTCCCATCGCTCTTTTCATCATTCCTTCTTCTCTGTACCGGCTTCTTTCTTTCTTCACGCTTGGCTCGCACATAGGACCGATCCCGGGACTCACCTCTCAAGGGCGCCTATCTCCCTTTATTTCTTTCCTTCTCCCTTGGCGCTTCTCTTTTGCTTCCTCCTCTGCTTCTGTGAAGGGATCATGAGAAGAGCTCTGTGCAGTCAACAGTGCACGAACCCTCTTGCCCTTGCTCTCATCGAATCTGACTAGCTCTTGCGAGAAGAGATGGACGATGATATGACTGGATTTCGATACGCCGGACTTGATGACAAATTTTCATCTATCTGATCTATTAGCTCATATATTTTGATTTAACAATAATTTTAATAGTATTAAAAAAGTTAAATTTATAAAAGTTGGATACGTGTTAGATTATTGAATATCCTATCTACTTATAAAAGAATCACATATTATCATTAACTTGAAACAACTAATTTGATTATCATATTTAATTCTATATTTTAGAAATTATTTTTGTTTTTTAAAAAGAATAATCGATCGCATAAATTATTATTTATCACTTGTTGGCAATTTTATTTTACGTTTTACGATGGAGCGTTTATTGATAAATAATTTTATTAGAAAATGTTACTAGACATTAAAACTATTAACAGAGATACATATTTTTGTTTGATTAATGTAATTATATTTTTCAAAAATTTCTTTTAAAGAATACATTCAATATTAAAAGCAGAGAAGAGAAATATACGGGAAAACATTTAATTTTATAAGATTTATAATTTTTTGTCAATATCTCTTTTCTTTTTTCATTTTTTTTCTGTCTTCTTCCTTCTTAAAAAATACTGAAGTATACTATTGAATCTCATATTGCGTCATCGATTCCAATAACCTCGATATGATAGGGTTAAGCGAACAACGTTCGGAAGAAATAGTGATTATTAAAGGCTAACCTACGAGATGCTGAGCAAGGATGAGAGGGCGTTCACTAATCCCCCTCTATTACGTTACACCACCGACAATTTATCGAACGTGAACTAACGCGAGGTTAGAAGCGAGAGAGAGTTCCCCTCAGATAATGATTCCTCCTCAACGATCCCTTTAAATAAGGCTAAGATAAATCGGCCAAGTCGAAGATCAATTTCACGAATCTGTTTATTTTTCTTTTCCAATAATTTATAAACTTATTATCAAATTAATAAATATGAATTTCTTTATTAATATGTTTCGATAGATTTGTTAAATTTTGTCTGTAAGTTATTATTAAGTGAAATCTTGAAGTGAATTTTTATAAATAATATTGGGTAAAATATTATAATAATAATTTTTGAAATATATATATATATACATTTCACAATAATTTGAAACATAATAATAATTGTTTTGCTTAAATTAATATTTCAGAAAAATATTTGTTTTACATCGTGTTTCTTATGATTTAAATTTTTAGTGTTAGAAGTTTTAGTATCAAAATATTTAACAAAGTTGAATACTACCTTTACTTACAACTATTTACCTTACTTACAACTACTAACTTTAAACGTAATATATTAAAGAATGTTTGTTTGTAAAATTCTAAAAAATGTTACTGTTATTACTATTAATCGTAATGGCGTTTAATTATGTCCACAACAATTCGTTGATTTAAATTATATTACATTAATGTGAAATAAATACTGTGTAGATCTTTTAATGAATTTTACTATAGTTTGTTAATATGTATGTCTATTAATATTTTTTCGATCTTTGCATATAAACATTCTTTAATGTATGCGTGTAAAAATTAGTCGCAAATCTTTATGTTAAATATTTTGGTTTAAAGCTTTAAATAATAAAAATTATATACACATGTATGTGCGTGTACATGTATGTATGTACATATACATTACATGTATATATTACACATACACACATATACATTATATATACATTAAAGAATGTATATATATATATATATATACCGATTTGCAAATTTTATGAACATTTGACTCTCAAAAAGGAAAGCTTTTAAGCACGTTGTTTATTAATTGACTTAATAATTTTAATATAATTTTAATTTGTTAACACGAGATTTATTATTTTTTCTTTTTTTTAAATTGGAAAATTTGCAACGATATAATTTAATAACAATTACCGATTTTTTAATATTATTTCTTTGATCTATGTTTTAATTTTATTTTATATTTGGAGTCGGTCTAACATTCAAGCAAATTTGTTTTAGAAGAGGAAGAATCGCGTATATTAACCCCATGTGTACTTTTGTCACGTTGTCTCAGGACATTACCTCACATGTAAAAGGATCTCTCGCAAATATGGCCGTCAAATAGTCGTCGCATGACATGACGCTCTTGTTTGATAATATATAAACGCACATCTGCTATTCTCTGTCAGGTTAACACGAACCTATCGATACCAAATAAATATACGAATACTTGAAAATATCACATCATGAATAGTATTACGATCTTAAATGTTTGACTCGTGAAAAATTTCGATTGAAAATTACATCTTATATCTTTATGTAGTGATATATTATAATAAAGTAAAATCCATGAAAAAAGTTGTAAATATTAAATATATGCAAAATTCCTATCTCGAAATTATATTCTAATTTAATGTAAATTTTAGAATAAAAAATGAAATGAAAATTTTTTTATATCATTTTTTACTTATATTTGCATGAACTTATGATTAGATCCTACAAGGAATTATTACTTTTCGATCAACGATAGTGTAGCAGAAAATTAAAACTAAAAGACACGTGGCATGACTCGAGAATTTGAGATGGCAGTCTTCCCACGCGTATATCTTAACCCTTAACTATATCCAACTTCTCCCGCAACCCTTTCGCTCCCTTTGCTCTCGCGTCCCTCGGGCATTCCAATGAAATCTACATACGAAAAGGAGGAGTGCTTTCCCATGTCCCTATCTCGCGGACACCAGGCAACCTATCTATTCAAAGAAACCTAATCTTCTTACCCTCGAGACGAGAAATTCTTGGAAGATGTTAGTCACGTGACATTCAAATTTTAAAAGATTACTCTATGTTGCGTAGACAATGAAGAAGAATTGCAATTCACGTAATGGAATGCCAGATTTCAAATAAATCCGACAGTGTTGAGACACTGCTTGTATTAAAATGTACAGAGGGAGTTATTTAGTGCATGGATCTTGCATTATTATCAATAATATTTCATATCCAATCTTTATATTAAGTAAAATATACTATAATTATTTATTTGTTATTTATGACATAACAGAGAGAAATCTTTACATACGTAAGTCTCATACGCACAAATCTTCGTTAAAATTTTTGTAGTTGCCTGGACAGATTTTAATCGGTCAGTCGAAGGTTATCGATCAGACAGCGTGAGTCTATCATATTTTTGAGGAGCTAAATGTAATTAAGTGCGGTACGAATCAATCGAATAAAGAAATAGACGGTTACTGTTGGTCAAAATAAAAAAAAAAACGAAATAAAAAGTAGAGGAACAGGATCGATATCTCTCGGGTGCCAACTGGGCGCGACATCTGCATGCGATGCATCCCGAGTGTTCTCACGTTACTCAGGTGGCGACTGACTTTCTGAATAAATTACCGGCGCGAGAGAAACGAAAGTCCCCGAAACATTTATAGACACCCTGTTGTGTACACGGATGCGCTGGGGATAATGGGTCTACCTGGTTCTTCAACCCCTTCCGCTTCTTTGGCCGCCGGCTGCACGAGCGGACCCCACTTTATGCTCGTTATGCTATTATTTCTCGAGTCAGTTTATTACCATCGACCTGTGTCATCTTTTATGCAGAATAATTTGATATTCCAGACATCGAAGGGTATGTACAAGAGGCAAGAGGCTCCTCGCACACGTTCGTTTTCCTCGTTATTCATGTCGGCTAAATTTCTGTTCTCGGTGACATTCTTAATTCCGTAGTCACTGATGCGTAGATGAAGTATGCAGAAACTAATTGTGATTAATGTATAACATTAAAGCATGATATTTTCAATTATGTACAGAATAAATTAAAAATTGTATTGCTATTTGATATAATCTATCCGAAGATTTGATAACAGAGAATAATTTATTTATGAGTTAGAAAGCAGCAGTTATTATTATATACATTAATATTAATTAACAGTTTTGACAAAACTGTTGCTGCATTTATTATAATATTGATTACATATAGACATGCTATACAAGTATCTGAGAAATGGGACTTATATTAACATCATGACATTAAAGAATGACAGTCAAGAGAAAACAGGATAAATGTGAGCTTACGTTAACGTGCGTACAAGTCGCGGCAGTGTTGTTTCTGAATGACGGTAGGCGTCTCGCTTTGCCGAGTGTACAAACGACTTCTTGTTCGCAAAACAGAAATTACCGCGGCACAGCGTGGTGCTGAGGAAGGACAGTGGAAAGATGAGGACACGAAGATTCCATTAAGGGGTAACCGGCGGTAATGAATGGAAGACACCCCCTCGTGCCACCCCGAGATCTCCTACCCCTGAATTTCTCGTTCACTTCTCTCTCCCCTCCTCCTCCTCCTTCTCCTTCCTTATCTTCCTTTTGCGTTCTCTCTCTTTCTCTTTCTCTACCTATCTATCTGTCTCTCTCTCTCCGTCTTCGTCTTTCTCAAGTTCACCGTTGCAATGGCTTGTCCTCCTTGCACCATCTTTACTACGACCAGGGAAGGCCAGCGTAATTTTCCTCTCGGTAAAAAATACTCTCGTTTAACTTTTCCTCGCTCATTATTCCCTGCCGCCCTGACCTAACCCGACTTGACCCCGAAGGCGGCTTCCTTTAATAACCTAGAAAGAAAGAGGAGTGCCGACGACCAGTGTTAGGAAGCGAGAGGGATATAGGAAACGAAACCAGAGGAGACTGAACAGGAAGAAGAGAGACAGGAGTAACGCCAAGGGCAATCCTTGGATGCTAATTTGTAACTGGGCTACTTCCGGGACAGTGGTTCCCCGTCGCACGAAACTTTATCTATCATTCTCAAATTACGAAAATAGTATTTGCATGCGGATTGAACATATCTCGACAAGAGAGAATTAAGAAAGTTTTTCTCCCAAATTCAATGACTTTTCTTCCTAAAAACTTTTATTCTTATCATTTAAGCGCAATAAATTAATTTCTCGTATTATTGATACAAATAGTTTGTAACTTGTTTTGTGTTATGCCAATGTGTTAAGTGCTTAATCGTACAATTTTTCAATTATTATATGATAAAAGAATAATTTGTTCCTAATTGTAGATACTTATTAAATATAAATTTTCAATATATAGTATCATAGTTTCAACAAATGTACTGTTATTTGTTTAAAATTTTAATTTTATCAAAACTTGAATTTGGAAAACAAAAACGAAAATTGTGAGCAAATATTTAGTTTTATTAGTCTGATATAATAATGATGGCTCTTATAAATTAAAAAATTATTATAATAATAATTGTATTATCTTTAAAATTTATCTTTTATATATACATATATTACACATTTGCTGCAAATTTTAAAATTGATTCATATTTCTTAAATAAGTTGACAAAACATATTTTATCTCTTTGACACAATGCGTGTAGGAAAACATTTTTTTGTTGCCTATACTATGGGATATAAAAACAAAAAGCTGTAATAAACACTAATTGTATATATAAAAGTAAAGATTTACAATAGTAGGTACAATTAATTCTTTAGAAACCAAATAAGTTAAGATGCTTAACATAAAAGACATGATGGAAAACATTGAATTTATTTGTGTTGAAGAATCGAAGATAACTTTATGTAGCAATAACGCCGGAGGAAAACCGTTAATAAAACGGTGGTATAATCAGAAGGATGAGCACCTTGAAAGATCCTCCAGTGGCACGGCGAGGGATGGTTTTCCTTGCATCGGCAATTAGTCTCATCCCCCCTGGATACCCTTCGTTCTATCCTGCCGGTTATAGCAACCAACCCCATCCATGGCATTTAATTACCTTACCAACCCCAGGCTAACAGCCTCGGGGCCAAGGTCACGAGCCATTCAACTCCTCGTATTTCTCAGCCCACGAAGGCACACTGACCGCATTTGCCTTTAAGCCCTGTTTCTAAGTGTCGATTGTTTCGTCCGTATTTTGAAATTCTCTTCTAATTTACACACAATCTGTTACACCTTCGTCTTTTCGTTTTCTGCAAATACTGGCGATTATGATTGTTGATCATTTTATATAGCAGAGCAAAGAAAGAAAGAAAAGGCATCATTCTTTTATTATTTTTTTTGTGAATTGTTACTCAATTTGTTTAATTTATCTCTATCTCGTCGATTTCAATTTTAAAGTATGATTTGCAAGGTAATCGTTTTCTTGATATCACAAAGCCATTCATTTATTTCGAAAGGATTCGGACGATCGTTCGTGATAGTGGATCGATAAGTCGTAAATTCACACGACTATTTTGATCGCCTACTTCTATCCGTTCATTGACAAGAACGATGAAAAGACGGCATTTCTCGACGTCTCTTTTTTTTTTTTTTGTCGAGTTCCATGCTCGCATGCTTCGGCGCCATAATCCATAAATCACCGAAGGCCTCGATTCTTTATGGGTTATGGAAGAGTATGAGCCTCTCGTGCAGTCGATATAACACCCCCACCGACCCCGTTCGATACTTGCGATGTCCTGCTCGCGTTTTTATTTATTTCCGCGGAGTTAACGAATGAGACGCTAGCTATTGTATGCCTCCATCGGCCGCCGGTGCGACATCCTTTTTACGATCGATTTGCAGAGACGCCATTTTCGCTGGCGTTTATACCGGCAACCTATAATCTCATAAATCAGCCATCCTACCGGTCCTATCTGGCTCCACATCCTCTCGATTTCTCGCGAGAGGTGACTACGTCGCTTATTCTTGCACCAACGCGAAATTCCTTTTTACATTCCGCGAGAGTAATTCCACGACAGTGCCGGCGATATTTCTTACAGTGAAATGGAGAGAATATTATGGCAAGATAGAGCTCGAAAAAAAGTCTTGTAGATCATTTCTTCCTAAGTACATTGATTTACGTTCAGACGTGTCGTGTTAAATGGTATTGTGCTGAATATTGCACTAGTATTGCACGATAAAGTGAGACAACCTCTACATTAGCCTCTTTATACATATACATATGTATAAAGTATCATTTGAACCTGTGTTGCTCTCTCTAATTATCTAATATATATGGATAATTAAGTACATTTAACGGTATATTATAATTTTTTCTATGTACACACACACACACACACACACACACACACACACACACACACACACACACACACACACACACACACACACACACAAACACACACA
>Ga0157363_1004668_pt1 | contig 12673 bp, 6 predicted proteins | sample AttsexASBM1_FD_111477 | JGI IMG/M metagenome (GOLD analysis project Ga0157363, IMG submission 111477) | Fungus gardens microbial communities from leaf cutter ant in Ribeirão Preto, State of São Paulo, Brazil - Atta sexdens ASBM1 | ecosystem: Host-associated > Fungi > Mycelium > Unclassified ...
ACTACTTTTTCCCATCTCTCAGGCAATTTTCGAATTCCATCTCGAAAAAATGACTCGTCTTTGGAGGCGATCCAATTTTGGAGCCAATTTTCGATTTCTGCGAAAGAAGTGAACCGGTGACTTACTGCATCCTTCGGAACAACTAGTAATCAGAAGGAGCAATGTCCGGAGAATACGACGGGTGCGGTAAAACATCCCATTTGAGCATTTTCAAATATTTTTTTACGACTTTAGCGACATGAGGCCGAGCGTTGTCATGAAGAAGAATAACTTTATCATATCTTTGCTCGTATTCCGGCCGTTTTTCTCGCAATGCACAAACGAATCAATTGTAGCCGATACCGATCGCCCGTAATGGAATCGCCAGGTTTCAGCAGCTCATAACAAGACCCTTTTAGTCCCAGATACAGAGCATGATCTTCGAATCATGAATGTTCGGCCGTGATGTTGATGTTGAGGTCGATGGCAATGACCGGGCTTAGCGTAGTATTTTTTCTTCTTGGGGTTGTCGTAGAATATCCGCTTCTCATCTCCAGTCATAATCCGATGCAAAAAACCTTTTCTCTGTTGTCTTTGAATCAGCTGTTCGCAAGTGAAAGCCTTTCAAAGTATTTCGGTTTCAGTTCATAAGGCAATTTCCTTGTTTTTGAATCATTCCCATGACTCTCAATCGTACAAAAACGGCTTGTTGAGTTACCTCCAATGCAAGCTCCTCTTGCGTTTGACTCTGATCTTTTTCGAGTAATGCCTCTAATTCTTTGTCTTCGAATTTTTTTGGCTCCAGAGCGAGGCTTGTCTTCAATGCTGATATCTCCATCCTTGAAACATCGAAACCATTCCCTACATGATTTATCAGTTGGAGCAGTGCCATAAACTTCGACAAGCATTCGATGGGCTTCAGTCGCACTTTTCTTCCAATTAAAGCAGAAAATCGAAACCTCCCGCAAATGCTGTTTGGTTAACACAATTCGACATTTCAAAGACAGTAAAAATCAAGGTTTTTGTATGAAACTCAAAGCGATATAAACTGAATATTATTAGCAGATATTTAATCTCTCTGAAACCGCCAAAATCAGCTGTCACCATTCACAACAACTGGAGCAATTTTTAGGGAAACGGACCGAACTAATTTGTACTCCCAATAATACCATAGGCCGTTTGTACTTTATTTACTTGTTTGTACCTCAAACAATTAAACAAAAAATGAAAAATAAATGGCCAGCGCGCAATTTCAGGATTTTTTAATTTCACTTATGCCATTCGAAAGAGAATCGTTTGTACCCATTCGTACCTTTTCTACTTTCGTTTGTACTTTAATGGGTTCGGAGATACCAACGGCGAAAGGAGAGGTACAAGTACAACGATTCTCTTTCGAATGTCGTTAATCCCATTTCAATATTCTTTAAAAATGGCCGACTTCCCCTGTTGGCATTTCCAAAATTTTGAAATCACTGTATCTCCGAACTCTTTGAGGTACAAACAGATACAAATTCTTTTTCGAATGCCGTTGATCTCATTGCAATATCTTGAAAATTGGCTAAGTTCGCTATATAGGGGTCGCGCAAAATCTGAAACGCGCTGTATCTCCGAACCCTTTGAGATACAAACGAAAGTAGGAGAGATACGAACGAGTACAAACGATTCTCTTTCGAATGGCATAAATGAAATTAAAAAATCTTAAAATTACGCGCTGACTTTTTTATTTTTCACTTTTTGTTTAATTGTTTGAGATACAAACGAAATAATGATCATTTGTACAAACAAGTACAAATGAAGTACAAACGGCCTACGGTAATAATTTTTATTTTTGATAAAGTTGAGCGCTAGGTTCACATCGGTAACTTTAACACTTAATATCTTGGTTTGCTAACTAAACATGACGTTTTATTGATTCTTTCGTTTCATACAAAAATGCGATAAATGAACATAATTTTATTAAAATTGAAGGGCATCTTCTAAATAATTATCCGAGAATTTATGAGAATAGAATGATAAATATATGTAAATAAGAACAAGCCTACATTTAAAAACATTTTCATCATTATCTTTGAATAAGAATTTTTTTTAATGAAATTGCATTCATTTTCACACGAATCTAATACTTCCATGTAAACAATATGGGACACCATCTTTCAATACGTTTTTTATTCCTTGCCTGCACGCTTAAACTCATCAGTTCTAGATTACACTAGTTCAATTCAGTTCAGTTCTAGTGCAATCCTCGTGATTAGGAATAGAAAACAAACCTCGAGTCAAAACTTTAATTTATTATATCTTCTAAATCAGTGCTATCTCTTACTTAATTTTTGCGGGGAGAGGGGAAACGAATTATAAGAATAATCTCCCTTACACTTCTATATTTCAAAAGTAATAATAGCAGTGAAATTTAATCGAGATCTAAACTGTATATTTATCGAATGCATACATACTGTACATACAAAGATTTCTGTTTCCATTATCTTGTGCAATTTTAACTTTTTTAATACAAAAATATTAGATTAAATCAATATTAGATTAAACAATATAAATATATGCTCTACATTTTCTTTTTTTATGTATGTAAGATAGCTGATTATATGTATATAGTCACATATTTATCACGTATTTTCGTATCAGATAATATTGAAGATAATAATATTGATAAGATTAATAAATTCTATATTATAAGCAAATTATTTATTGCGTGTTTTAACAAAAACTTAAATATTTTATTTATTATTTTACTAATCTATATTATTTCATCTATATTATTTCAGAAAATTATTATATCTAATACTTTTTTCAGAAAATTAATATTTGTTTTCGATTCTAAAGGAAAGATTTATGAAAATTGTTTAATTATTATTTTCCTTTTTCACAGTGTTCCCAAGTTTTCAAATCCTGAGAGAATTAAAATTGTATAAGTTTAATATATCAAGATTTTAATAAGAATTTAAAAAATATTGTTTAAAAAATATAGATGATTTAATTTTATTTTTTTAGTTTGTTATAATTTCACTCAACTCACGATATAAAAAATAAGAAAAAATAAATTAAGTTTTATTAATTTTAGTAATTATACAGAATAGAGATTATATATTTTTTGACCTCCCCCCATTTTTTATCACTATTTGAATCATAAATAATAAAGATTATTATCAACATTGCACAAAAATGTTAAAATTCGGAAAAGGCCCTATTCTGCATAATTATCTAAGTTTTATAATTATCTTTTATGTAAAAATTACAAAAGGCTTTGTTTTTAAGTATTTAACTGTTAGATCTAACTCTAATAATATCTAATTGCTAATGTTATGAATAATCATAAAATGAACAATGTGAATGTAACAATAATCAATATTAACTGTAATCACTCATTAATATCAGATCAATGCGCGTGTAACTTATTGGCCTGAGCGTGCGCAGACTTTATTTTATCCCCTACAGCACAAAAATTGCAGCAACAATGCTGCAATATTGCAGCATTATTGCAGCTATATTGCTGCAAATTCTGTATGGGATATTATTATCTTTAATCAATTATACTTAAAAACTATTGTAGCCTCAACATTTTCGTATTAGGATTTATTCTATTTTATTTTTAGAATACATGAAATTATTGGAGGTTGTGAGTTTACTTGCGCTCAAGGTCAAATAAATATCATTTGTTGAAATCTTTCTACATTTCGAAGGTATATTTTTGCGAACTGCTCAAAATTGACACTTGATATTTATCAATTTTTAACCATGTAATTCTTTTTGTCGCTGAAATAGTCGGTTTAAGCGGCTCATAAAAATTTACCTTAATAGTGTGCGATGTATTTTAAGAATTTCAATTTAATATATATAGTTTTTATGTTCTTTAATTATTAATTTCTTTCGTTATCACTTCTTCTCAAAGATTAATTTTGTAATCATAAATTTTAATTATAACTTTTGTATTACTTTAGGAAGGAAAAGAAACATTGAACAATGTCAATGCAACCGGTTTGGCTATGTTGTTTAGTGCTGGAACATTCCTTTATGTAGCCACTGTACATGTTTTGCCAGAATTGATGACAAGAAGCAGTAATTATTCGCATGTGCCAAGCGTCGAGGGTATAACACTTTCCGCAACCGGACTTAAAGTTAAAGAAATATTATTCTTAGTAATAGGAATATTTTTACCTGCTTTGATTACAACTGGACATCATCATTAATTAAATTAAATATTATATGAAGATATTAACATATGTAAATGAATCTTCTTATTTTAATTTAAGAAATGCAATCTTTAAGATAATTTTTATAATTATTTTAAGATTTAAAAAGTTGTTAGTTTTATATTGTATATATTGTATATATAAAGATATCGACATAATGAGAAAACAGATGTACATACTCAGAAAATCAGAATAGATTAATATGGTTTGAAATGAATTTCGGATTTTTAAAAATACACTTTCGCAAATGAATTCTCTTCAATCTGGATGCATTTTTATTCATTTACACGAATAGGCTGAAGCATATTTTTATGTTTCATGTTCTAAAAATAATATCAGCTTTCCTATGCCTCGTGCATACTTCTCAATTCAAAATTCAAAATAGGAAATGCAATTTTTCACTCCAATTGAATTCAGTTGAATCCAATTTAATCTAATTAAATAAAAAAAAGTTTATTACTTAAAATACGCATTCGGATAGAATTTTAATCCACTTTAATCTATTCTTCTTTATTGAGTATTTCTTAACACGATTAAAATATATTTTTTTATTGAGAATTGAATCATAAATTTAATTATTAAATAGTTAAATATAGAAATTTATAATATTTATTATTTAAAATATTTGCAAATTATTACAGGAAAATATGAAGAAGTCATTCTATTACATTAGTCATTTTTTATGTAATATAATCTCTAAAAAATCCTTTTTTAAAAACGGATACGTTAAGTACATAAAAAAATTTATTGTATTCGCAAGTATTTTTAAAAAAGAAAGATAAATAAATTATTACTCAAGATGTGAAAGTCGGACTTGAACTCGGTTCAAGTAACCAAATATTGATAAATCCAATTGTTAACAATATTTTTAAAAATATTAAATTTTTAACTACTAATAGAATTTTATTCTATTTGCATGAAATCACAATAGAATCACAAAAGAATAAAATGAAATTTTATTAATAATTAAATATTTACAATATTTTCGAAAATGTTTTTAAAAGTTTGTGTTTTAAATTTGTCAGCCATTTGACTAATTAAAGGGAATTCACATCTTTTTTAAGCGATTAATTTTTTAAGCTTTTGTTATACGTGCTGACACAAGAATTCACCAATCTTCTCCAAGATGAGCAATATTTTTTTTCTTAAATAATCTTTTTCTTGTTTAAACTTCAATATTTTAAATTAATTTATAATTTGAATAACAGAGATAACAAGTAACCGTATAACAATTATAAAATGACCCGCTCTTGCATTTTTCTTTCTGATTATATATTATTTTTAAGGCTTTTTCACCAACCCTGATAAATTGATGATTAAGAGGCTACGCACAATAGCACCAATAAGAAATAACAATTTTAATCTATCAGAAATCGTATATTCCGATGTATCTGATTTCTGATAGATTGAAATAATTTATTCCTAGGCTATGTTTCAAAATTTCCTCTCCGAGGAAAATTTATTCGAAATGTATAGTACACGTAACGTATACTATAGCATATAGAGTAAAATCTTCCTTGAATAGGAAGTTTTGGAACGTAACCCTAATTCCTTATTCCTGCTATTGTGCACAGGATCTAAAGCCTCAAACACAATGCGACAGAATAGCGAAATACATAACACGATTTCAACCTACATGTAGCACGATTATATGAATCAATTATTGATTTATCATCTTCAGCCTTGAAAAGTGGACGATGTATCCTAGGCTGCGGTCAAAGTCTCACAATGCTTTAAAGCGTTTGGTTGACCAATTAGAAAAAAGAATTTTACAAATTGATCACTCAAAAATTGCTTTAAAGCATTTGTAGCATCGCGTTCATCCGTATTTCTAGAGAGATCTATAATAAGAGATCTATAATAAGAGAGTCGCCAACTCATCATGTGATACGAATCGCACTGATTGACTTGGGGCGTATGGCGCTTAGAAAAAGTTTAAATAATGTACCATAAAAAGTAGACGTTGCTATGTAGTTTATATTCATATTGTCAGAGGGCAGTAGTGCACAGCATTTTGCGGTTATAGGTTGGGTCATCATGTCCTCTCAAGTTTCTCTCTGCATATATATATATATATATATACACCGCCTATATGTGAAAAGCTGATTTAGAGGATCAAGTGCATAAGCGTGAGTTTTGATCGCGCTCCCGCGCGAACATCATGGACGATAGACGAGATAATCGCGTGGTTATAACGATATTGTTTCTATGTTTACTGTGGTATGCGGTATCCAGCAGCAGCAATGTCGTCGATAAAATGCTGTTATCAAAATTTCCATATCCGTTGACGGTGACTATGGTTCAATTAACCTCGATCACAGTGTATTCCGGCCTGTTCTTCAATTTGTGGGGTGTAAGGAAATATTCGTCTAACATAACATGGAGCTACTATTTGCGGCTTATCATACCTCTAGCTCTGGGCAAGTTTCTCGCAACTGTTTTCAGCCACGTCAGCATTTGGAAAGTACCCGTCTCTTATGCTCATACTGGTATGCGAAATACATACGAAATACACACTTTTGATAGTGATGGGATTTCGAGCCTGAACACATAAACGTTTTTCCCTTTCCTTTACATATACAAAGGCTGTGTTCAGCAAAGAAAATTAATCAGTTAGCGCTTAGTGATTCTTTAAAACGATTGGTTCCTACTTGGATTTAACGAAGAACTAAAGTCAAGAACAATCATATTAAAATCATTAAGCGCTAACTGATTAATTTTCTCTGCTGAACGAAGCCAAAGACACTTTGACAATTAATCATTATACGGATAGACAGAGTGTAAAAACTTGTGCATACCCAAGTTCGAAATTTCATGATCTTATCACTGATTATTATTGACTTTTAGCAATTCTAGCTAATATGACATATGTATCTGTCACATATGCTTGTATACATTCATTTATATATATGTACACATGTCACATCACATCATATATATGTCATTCATGAATTTCTGTATAAATATTATAATTCTTTGATATTATATGACACTATAGCTCAACGTTCTTATATAAGTGATTTTTTAGACAAAGTGCTACTACAGAGACATATCTATTTTATAACAAATAAATATAAGCTTGATTATTTGTAGCAAAACAATGTATCTTAATGTAATGACCAATAAATGAGCAAACTGAAATATTTAATTGGTTAAAAAAGTTAGTTAATAAAATAGCATACATAACATTTGATAAAACATTTCAACTCACAAAATCTTCATCAGTTCAAATAAAAATACAATTAAAAATACAAAGTTGAAACATTTAAATTAAACTTTATAATTCAACATACAACAAACAATGAAGTGAATGAGAGTCTATATATAAATATACCAGACAATTGTTTCGCATCAGAGAGATTTATATGATTATAGATTTATTCTTTTTCGAAGCATTCTAAACTAGCTCTGAACTAGTGCTCTGAATATAGAATATGTTATATTTCTTTTATAAAGATGAATATGAGGGGGCTTATTACGATTCTTGAAACGAGATGAAAATTACGAAAGTGATCGAATTTACTAGAATATTTATAACTTTATAGTTAACACCTAGTGAGTTTGCTCATTTTTGTAATTTTCATTTCGTTTAAAGAACTGTAATAAGATGTGAATGAATAATTTTCCTTATGCATACGTTTATGCGGCTACACAAGTTTGTGTGGATACACTCTTACATATGTAGTGCATAGACTGTATAGGAAGTCGTTCCAATTTAATTGGTTTATATACATCGTGCAACATATACATCCTCTAGTATTTTGCAATTTTCGCAATAGTTAATAAGATGTTAATTACTAAAAATCGCCGAATATTAGTTTTCAATAATTTTTTTCGCAAGTACTATCAACTTTACAGAAAGAGAGCAAGAGACAAAAATTATTTATTTTCTTTTCATAGAACTCTAACTTCGGGTACCGATTAAGAATACCATATAAATGTGGTTATTGATTGGCTGTAGAACAGAGAAGTTTTTGGATTTCTCTGTCCTACTTTACAGCCAATCAACAGGCTCAAAAAGCTTTTTGCTGTACGACACATGACATATCAGAGCTGTCGCAGACAAAATTTCTGTAATGGATCCGATTATATCCAATGAGAGTATTCTTTTAGAATGAAAACATCAATAAAGTGTACTCATTGGATATCGCGTATCGCGATACATCCATGTAGTCTATAAAAACAAACATTTAATACTGACTTTGTTTACACCGAGCTCTTGATAGCGTACTAAGGGCTGCCGCACACAAAATTCCAACAGTGACCGTAAAACGTGAACTTAAGCCGTGTAAATGTAGCCATAGTCGAGCGCTTAAAGTAAAAAATAAAAATAGATGATATCGTTATAATAAGCCTATTATTTTTAGCTGAATTTTTGCATTTTCATTTTTTTTCCTTTTCTCTTCAGGAAGAAAGAAGAAGAAGAAAGATGAATTGATACAAAAGTTCAGTCAAAAAGACCAGGCTTAATGAGAATCAAGGAAATCAAAGTCATTTTGTTTTAATCTGTGATTATACATTAATCTCTTTGTCATTTGATCATTCACTAAGGGCACAGTACAAATAAGAACAGTAAGTTTTTTCAGCCAAAAATGGTGGCGACCATTTTACACAATTAATGACACATCAATCAGTTTCCCAGGAACGATTAAATTGCAAGTCTCTCCAATTTTATTCCCTAAGATCCTTCGCTCTTATAGGTGCTTAGTATAGCATAATTAACACGGTGATTGTTTCCGGTGATTTTGTTCAGATCAAAAGTGCCGACACAGAGTGAAACTACTGTTCTTACCTATACTGTGCTAAGGGTACAGTCACATGAAGTGAGAAATAATCATAGGCATAATAGGTTTATTCACGTCATACTTCAAATTAACCCAGAGAGCACTTGGATCACAAGTAAGATTGCGGTTGGAGCAGTTACATTCATGTGCTCCAAGGTTTGTTCGCGTCGCACGCTCCAACACGCTCCAATATGTTCGCGTCACCGAAACCAATATGGCGATTAAATGTTCGCATCGCGTTAGAGCATATTCCTATATGGATCAATTAAGAGCACACTCCATTTGCTCCTCACCTCAGAAGGTAATACGATTGGGGCATGTTACGCATGCATGCGTAATGATTGAAAACATTCTGTATTGAAAAAAGTATTTCAAATTTTTTTTGTATAAAATGTGGTTAATAAATGCGTTTTTGATATAAATATAAAAATATAATATAACAATATAATATAATATTAATAAAATAAATTATTCGTGTCACTGAACATTGGAGCACATGAATGCAACTGCTCCAATCGCCATCTTACCTGTGATCCAAGTGCTCTTTGGATTAATTTGGAGCATACGACGCGAACAAACCTCCAATGTTCAGTGACACGAACAGATTTAGGACAAGTGAGCATGTCATCTAACTTAATCCGTGAGACACTTAAACGGGTTGGACATGTATTTCGAGTGGTATTTTATGTTACCTCGATTATTTGAAAAGCGTTTTTATACAAAATAAATACATTTTTAATAAATATAAAAGTTATATTTTTATATTATATTATATTATATTTTATAGTACAATATTATTTTATTTTATTTTTTTTCTAATTTTTCTAATTTTATTTATTTTATTTATTTTATTTATTTATTCTTTTTATTTTATTTATTTTATTTTATTTTTTATTTTATTTTATTATTTTATATGATTAATGTTATATTGTTATATTATATTTTTATATTTATATAAAAAACGCATTTATTAAATGCGTTTTTATAAAATGAATCTGAAATACTTTTTTCGAAAACTGTAATTTATTTATTACTGTTTAATATTATTATTATTATTATTAATGTGAATATTATTTTTATATAATGAATTCGTTAACTTATATTATTATATAATTCTGATTTAAAAATAAACTCGCTATAAACAATTTTCATGATACGGCCGAATCTTTTTTTTTTTTTTTAAAGGAAAATTATTCTGTAGCTTTATAAAAACTTAAATTTAAGCGCTAACCTTTCCAACCTTTCAACATGGTGATGAGTCATGTGATCTGAGACCCACTGTATCAAAGATGCCGACGCTCAGTATCCATGCTGTATGTACTTATACTGTAGTCGCAACACAAGATGATTGAGCCGACTTTTGTATGCAGAGTAATAAAAATCGATAACAGAGAGAGAGAGAGCGAGAGAGAGAGAGAAATATATTAGTATCTCTGTCTAACATTAATGTCGCGAAACATGGGATGGTATTCACAATCTATTTTTATTTTAAAACTGTCTTAAATATATAATGACTACATTTACATGGTATACTTAATCGGTTTGATAACATCCATAGTTATGAAATTGACTAATCATAGTTGTTCCTTCGAAGAATGGTAGAACAAGTGATTTTGACAAATTGTTCGTAACCCTTTTCATTTATTTGAATAAAATTCATTTTTGGCAATCGGCTATGACAGCTGGCGATATTATGAACAGCCAAGATATTTAACCTAGGAAAGCGATTGCAGCACAATTTGTCATTTGTTTACGTAATCACAGTATAAGAATATAGTAGGAAGGACAAGTAGCGTCAACAGCTTTAATCTTTTTCAAACGAAGTTTTAGAGTTGCCATATCTTTGGTGACCAAATACCGTATCTATAGCAGTAGGAACCACCATCTATACTCAATAAAAAAAGGAGATAAAAAAATCTTAACTTTTTCAGAGTCTTCCACCGAATCGACGATCAGTTAGATACATCCACAGTCATGTTGCTTCTTAAAATTAATTGCTGTAATCAGTTATTCAGGAGACATGGCAGTGTCTCGTCGCTAAGCAAGCGCAGTATATACAGTAGCGTAACTCTGTCGGCACCATGAACGTATAAATATCTAGAGTTTTCGGATGCGGGGGGTGAAGCTTTTAAGGGAGGAGAGGCCACCATTGTCTGGCGACTGATTCTGCTTTTTAGCGATAAAATAATAAAGTTAACCGTGGCTGCGTTCTGTTTCACGCATTTGTCTTGTTATTTACTGAATGTTAAACAAGGATAAATGATGCATCATCCGTTTCATGCATGAAACGGAATGCAGCCTGTGTGTGTGATATCGCTGCTGGATACCGTGACGAGAGAGAATAATAGTTGCTTTCCATTTACACCGATTTTCAGATAATTCTCAATTGTGACGTCATAATTCAGTTGAATGCACGTTCTTTTTACATGACAAATGAGATTTAATTGAATTTTTGCCTATAATCTGCACAAGATCGAGATCGTATGTTTTAGTGAGTTTCGTAAACTTACTTTAAAAGTCAGGTTCGAACCTGTATTGTCATGTGATAACTTTTTATCAAACTTAAGCAAATAATGACATTATTAATCTGAGTTTGAAATACTCAGCTCACTTTAGACTCAGTTTCACTTGTGTGCAAATGAAAAGCAACTAATATTGTGCATACGAAATTTTATATTTTTCTAAAATAAAACATCAACAATGCCACATTATGTTGCAATCGGCTGTATCAATAAAAGCTATAAAAAACTAAGGAGTAAATTAATCAAGAGCAAAATATTAAAATAAGTTTTCATCGATACATATTTATAACCTACAATAAAAATAAAGATTCAATATAAAATAAATAATAAAAAAGAGGCTACGAGCCAATAAGTCATTGCATAATGCTAATTCGGAAAGAATATAAAATTAAATTTCATATAATTGAATAAACGTTTTGACTTATACAAGGTCATTATCAATATCACAACATATCGATAATTACGAGTACAAGTAAAATCGTATAAAAAATAAAATTCTAATAATATCTACAGCTATATGGTAAAAATTCTAATAATATCTATAGTCATATGTTAAAATATTATTAATATAAAATTCGAGGCAGTATTATATATTTTATATTAATAACGTTTAACATGATTTTGGATTTTATTAGAATTTTTATGCTGCCTTAACTGTTACTACTTGCAATTATCGATTCTTTGTAATGTTAATTATGACCTTGCATACAAGTCGAAATGTTTGTTCAATGATATGAAAATTAGTTTTATATTATTTTTGTGATTTAACATTAAAATAACTTGGTTCAGCCCCTTTTTTTAATTACTTGATTTGTAAACATTTAACAGTTGTGTGCAATTGAAAGTAATTTTCGGTTTATGTTAAAAGAAGTAATAGGTATATACCAGGTGTATAAGCTTAAATCTGCTGTTTTTTAGTCAGAAAAACACATTTTTTTTCCTAGGAAGCAAAATTTCCTAGGAACAAATTTATTCAAAGTACTTACCCTTGCTAACTATACATTTTTCCCATCTTTCGGGCAATTTGTGTATACCACGCCAAAAAAATTCCCCATCTTTCGAGGCAAACCACTCAAGCCATTTTCGGACGTCTTCGTAAGAATCGAAGTACCGCTCAGCGAGCGCGTGGCCCATCGACGAAAACAGGTGATAGAAGGTGCCAGGTCTGGTGAGTAAGCGGGATGGG
>Ga0157363_1004669_pt1 | contig 12672 bp, 1 predicted proteins | sample AttsexASBM1_FD_111477 | JGI IMG/M metagenome (GOLD analysis project Ga0157363, IMG submission 111477) | Fungus gardens microbial communities from leaf cutter ant in Ribeirão Preto, State of São Paulo, Brazil - Atta sexdens ASBM1 | ecosystem: Host-associated > Fungi > Mycelium > Unclassified ...
GAAAGTTTGTGCCGATGTTAAAGGAAAATTGAAACGCAGAAAATTTAAATTTTAGTATACATTTATTAAATTATATAGGTTAGTCGGCACGAACTTTCCGGACAACCCGATAATTAAATCTACATTTTATATTCATAAAATATCTTTATTTTTGTTATTATTCTAATCTGATATCGCTGCGATAAAAGATTATCGAGATAAACTATAATCGCGATCGATGCAAGCTGTAATTGCACTAAAGATTGACGTTCTCAAGGACGAATTGCGAAATAATAATGTCATCGCAATCACGATGATCGTGCACCAGGATCGAGATCACTCTAGATTACTTTTACTTACAAAATTGATGTAATTGCAGTAATCAAAATGTAGATAAACAATCATTCGATGAGAATACAATTGCGATAATCATCTTTTAAAATGAGGAAAAAATGTGTGCTACACTTAAAAGAGGATATTAATACTAACAGTTTTTGAGCACGTTATACGTGGCGCATCGATTTTGGAGTTATCGCGATATCTTTTACTGATATCGCCGATGAAGCACAAAATACAGTTTTATGCGTTTATTTATCATGCATACTTCCGCTACAAACCGTTTCGCATCTCTTCTCCTTTTCTTCGCGTCTCGCGGCAACAGGTTCCACAACATACAGCATGCTGAAACGAAGACACGACTTCCAATGAAAGCTCGACGATAACAATTTTAGTGAGCTTCTTGGTAGATTCTACCGCCGCGCCCGACGGAAAAAGGACAGGAAGGAGGAAGGAGCGAGATCTTTATTACGAGCTCAAATCTTCTTGAATATATCGAGGAGTAACAAGGAACAATGAAATAAAATTCTCGGTATTGATCGTTCAATTCGAAAGAGAAATTATTATATTACGAAAGTAAAGAAAGTTAAGAGGAAAGGCGAATACTTAACTTTCAGTAAGATAAAAGAAAACTTTGATAAGATACGATAAATGACGCGGTGCACATGATGTGAATTGCGAGAAGTATGTCTCAATCATCACTTGCTCAGTTTATCCGCCAACTTCTAAGGAAGACCGTGAGAACATCTTTCATAGGATAAAACAAAAAATAAGTTATCTCTAATCTTATTCCTCATACAAGTATCGCATTTCCCGCGCTATTAAAAACAATGCTATAAAATTTCACGTTGCATCTTCTATTTCTACATATATATCCATCATATTATCTCTCTATGAGATTCTTAAATGTGTATTTGACTTATTCGTGCATTAACGTTGATGGATATGTAATACATCACGCAGCTTCAGGTCGTGTGCAAAGGAACATATTAAGACTCGTGGACACACGTATGCACCAGCGCTGCTCAACGCTGTGAACGGCGGCCGCGTAGCGGTACATGCGACCGACGGGTAGCCGATTTCGCGGCGCGAAAAAGCAAGTAGAAATGTGCACACAGCGGTGGGGAGCGAGAGGGACGGACGAGAGGAAAGGATGACGATAGCGTTGGGTAGGAACGAGAAACGAAGGGAGGGAACGAGATGTCGGACCGAAGCATCGCCGCGAGAGGTCGGTCATGTTCACTAAGTGACGTCACGAAGCTGTGGCGCCGCCTCCGAGGCCAGCGAGCCGGCCGATTGGTTGAGAGAAATGATGGCAGGCGCGCTTGCCAATCGATTGCCTACGGTGCGTAGTACGGAGCGCAGCACATCGGTCGGATATGGTCCCCACTATACTGCAAGGTGGAACATGAGAAGAGGGGCGCTCAATGCTGGAAGAAGGGAGACGGCCGCCTTCTCGGCAGGAAGTGAGCTCCTATCCCAAGGTGTGTGGTATGCTTCAGAGTTCAGATAGTTTCGTGCTCTCGTAGAGAGTGGAGGTTCTTTCATTTCTGCATCGGATCGTTCGTTGTAATTGTCCAGCATAGTGGAAGCAGAGAAAGGAGCAATAGGAAATAAAAGCTTGTCATCGCTTTTAGTCGCGCGTGTTGTAGTTATAAACCCGTCGCATCGGATTACCGACAGAAGTGCATACGCGGGTGAAAACCAAAGAATTCTTGAAGAATTCTTGAAGAAGTCTTGAAGACAAAAGACAGTGTTCGTAAACTTAATGAATTACTGGTTTTCGCGTTGATGATTTGTCTTCTCGCTCTTTCTTGTGTCATACGCGCCGATTAGGAGGTGCCATCGTCCCGTTTCAAAGGAGACCGCCGCTTCGGAGCATTCGCGTTTAGTTGGCGCGTCGTTGCCGCATTGTCGTGACGCGATTCGTCGAGCGTACTGTGGCTCGCAGCCAGTCAGAATAGCTGGCGAATGGCACGGAGTGGTGAGAGACTAGCAGTGAGGGGAAGAAAGTGAGTGTAGTCAGTTCTCGTACAGACATTCTGAACAGCGGATCGCTTTAAGTGTTCCTCTGGATTTTCGAAGAGCATAAGAAGAGAAAAAACGTATTAACGTACGCATCGCGAAACAAATGTACGGAGAACTATATCGATAATATATCGATAGCTAGTGATGCTCCTTATCGTGTCCGCATGGAGTTTATCTCGTGAACGATACTCGTAATTAAATTCGAACACTGCGCAAAACGAAGATTTGGTTCGTAGTTGGTGATACGAAGATCATCATAGCACGGAATGGTCGTTCGAGACTGCCACATCATTCGACCGATACGCTCACGCGATTGTGTGATCGATTGATCACACGCTGGTGACGCTGGAAACGTGCGCGAACGCTTGGCGATTCATTCTTACGGAGTGTCTTAATAGTGATTATTATCAGTGACTTAGAGAATTTGCAATTGACTTTCATGTCATCGCTTCGCGGACGGAGGTGAACTTAAAGAAAAGACCGGTGGTGATTTGGACGGGTTTATCCACCAGTGTGATAGATTGACATTTTCGGCGTGCCCCGTTGATTTTCTTGACGTCGAACGGTATCAGAAAAGGGCAGCAAACTGTACGGGCACAGGCAAGAAGAGATGCACACGATGGAGACGGACATGAAGGGCGGCAGTCTGCATGCTCAGATGCCACCGCATCCACACCAGGGTGTATCGCCGATGGGACATCATACAGGGATGTCTCCTTATGGATCTTTAGGCTCGATAGTTCATAGCTCTGCACTGTCGGGAAGTCCACCCAGCGCGGGTGGCTTGGGTCTTGGTCTTCAACATCATCACCAAACTTCTCAACATCATTACGCAATGTCAGCTGCCGCCGTCGCCGCCGCGGCTGTACAACAGCAGCAACAACAACAGCAGCAACAGAGCATGCACGCAATGGCGGTCCAGCAGAGCGCTCAGCAACAGCAACATCATGCTCATCAGCAATCGCAACAACAACAATCGCAATCACAGCAGCATCATCAGGCTAATAATCATAGCAATCCAAATAATCCGAACAACCCCAACAATTCTTCTAACGCCAAGAATAATAACATGGATCGTGTAAAGAGGCCGATGAATGCCTTCATGGTATGGTCGCGTGGGCAACGGCGCAAGATGGCTCAAGAAAATCCTAAAATGCACAATTCTGAAATATCGAAACGCCTTGGTGCTGAATGGAAACTTCTCAGTGAAGGAGAGAAGCGTCCGTTTATCGACGAGGCGAAACGGCTGCGCGCTGTTCATATGAAGGAGCATCCTGATTACAAGTATCGGCCGCGCCGCAAGACAAAGACGCTCATAAAGAAAGACAAGTTCCAGCTCGGCGGAGCAGTTGCTGGAGTCGGCGGAATGCTCGGCGTGGATCAACGACAAGTAGGCACCAGCGGAGGACCGCAGCAACCGCAATTACCGCGTGATGTATATCAGATGCCCAATGGATACATGCCCAACGGTTACATGATGCCTGATCCGACAACGTATCAACAACACGTCGCATATAGCAGTCACATGAGTGGTGCCGCAACCGCTGCCTCGACTGTGGCCTACCCCAGGTACGATTCCATGGGACATCACATCGGTGGTAGCAGTCCCAGCCCTATCAACATGAACGGTTATGGCGGATACGGCGGATACGGTGCTACTGTACCTGGCGGATCACCATCACCTTACCATCAGGCTCAAACGGGTTCTCAGATATCCAGTAGTCATAGTCCTAGTGGCAGCAGCATAAAGTCCGAGCCGACGAGCCCGGCGAGCGGTGGCATACACACGCCGACGCCGACGGGCGGCCCAACGACGACGGGCGCGGCTGGTCCTGCCGGCCAGGTCAAGAGAGAATACATGGGGCAACAGCAAGCGAGCCAACAGACGCAAGGCGATCTCCGGCAGATGATCTCAATGTATCTGCCACAAGGCATCGAGCAGGGAGTTGCGCAACACGGTGGAAGCGTCTATCCGCCGGGTCCATCACCTGATTCTTTGACGCAGCACCATACCATGCAGCCGATTTCACACATGTAAGTTATTACAAAAGAAGTAGAGAAACAGAAGCTTCTTTTTCACACATAATACTCTCTCTTGCTTATGTTTGCTTGCGAGTAGCTTTTTAGAGTCGCGAAAATGGGATAAACCGTGACGCTCGATATAATTATATCTCGACATCTTATAGTCCTTTAAAATATGCAATAAATGAGACTGTATTTTTTTTTTAGACATATACAGTATTTCTTTCAGAAATTAGACTGCATTTTTTGCTATTATCTACACTTTTCTCAATCAAAATTACATGGAATATCAAATGTCTCTATTATAATATTATTAAGTACGAATGGACTATCGCAATATTATTACTATAAACTAAGCATAATATTTACATTCAAAGGGAAAGAAATGTTTTGGGTCATTGTGAACGGCGAGTTGTAGTGTTCCCGACAGATAATTTGAGTTAGTATATATGTCTCAATCTAATCGATGTCAACGTAACGCTGTTTATCCCAGTTTGACGATGATTGCACTATTCGCTTGAGTTATAATTAACAAAAATCATTGATCTTCGAAAGTTTTTGAAGATCATCGATCGTGAATTTTGCAACTTAAACATTATTGGAGTCCACAGGAGGTTCGCATTATAAATCGTTTATATATATTTATATATATATACATATATATATATAAAATTTTTCCATTTAATGCATTTTTTCAATTTAATTTCTCATTCAAATAGAAATCTTCGATTCCATATTAAAATTTTTCACCTGTTATTTTATTATTGCTATAAATGTTATAAAAATTATTTCTCTAATATAAATTTTTTTATTATATATTTCTTGGCTTTAAATAGAATTTTTATAACAAGAATCCCCTGTACTCCGTATATAGTAATTCATGAGTGTCGCGTTATGAATGAATTATTTCCTTCGTCAAACGAGCGTGCAATATAAATATTATCTATATAATACCTATATAAATATTATCTATCTCTTTTTTCTAATATCTCGTTTTTTCTTATACTTATACGTATTTCATGACGCGATACTCACGTTTTTCTATTGCTAAAGCAAATGGTAATATTGCATATGCTATCGTGACGATGCTTCTGGACCTTCTATCATCACACACCAATTAACTACTAAAACAGTGATCTACGATTCGCTTCTTACATCTGAAATTTGCGACCAGTTGCTTATTCGCGCACGATTATTACTATTTCAAGAGTTAGCAAGGTGGAACTCGCAAGATATCATTACTCTAGAAAATTATAGACCGGCGTGTCGAGTCGGCAGGGAAGAAAGAATAAACATCGTCGATTTACTTCGTACCAAGGTGCAAAAATCTTACACATTTGATAAAATATTATCAATACGAATTTTACTAGAATAAGTAAACATTTGAATAACTCGCTAAGGCGAATAAAATAAAATTTATCTGTGTTTAAGTATGCATGTAAAATCTTATACATCTAATCTTTCTTAGCTGGAATATTTATCGAAACGTGATTCATATTTATTTATTTGTATTCTTTATGCAAACGTTTAAATAAATGAGTTTTAATTGTTATCCTTTGAACACCTCTTATGTAGGACTTGCTCGTACAATTAAAAAAAAAAATCTTTTGTCTATTAATAAATAGAAGGCATATATTTAAAGTTTATAAGGGTTTATAAGAAGTTTATAGTGGATTTAAACAATTCTATGTTTGCATTTAATCGGAACTTTAAGACTTAATATCTGTTTTCATCAACGTAGATTAACTTTAATTCTGTTCTTAGAACTAGAAAAAGAATAAATCAAATCGAGATTAAAATTAATCTACATCGAATTTTTACAGTTTAAGAGTTATTTCTATGTCTTGATAAACTAAAAATGCTAATGTCTCGTGAAAATTGCAATTACTTCAAGGCAAGAAGCAACCTAATACTGTTAATCTAATTAGTAGAAACGGTAGTAGAAATTGGTAGAAATCATAATAGATCCAATATTCTTCGTTTGCTTCGTTTATTTACACATCACATATTCATCATATACATCGAAATCAGTTCAATTATATTTTTCCAACTCTCTTTTTTAGACGTAAATTATCATTTGATTAAATTTTAATCCTATTTATTAAATATAAAATATAGCTTATACTCAAATGTGATTTTTCGCAAAAATTTTTTAATTATTTTAATTATGCGTATATATATATATATAAAAATCATAGTTTTGTAACTATTACATTATTTTATTTCTTTCCATTGATTTTCAATGTTAATTATGCTTATTATTAATTATGCTTATTATTATTTATGCTATTTTTTGTATCTATTCTTTATATTACATTATTATGTAGATACATAATAAAAATTTTAAAGCCTAGATATTGAATTATTTTTGACGTAGGGTCCAGAAGCAGAGTTCACGATACCGTATGTTTAATTTGAAACTTATAAATTTAGTTACCTTTATAAATTATTTTTTTTTTTTTTTTATTTCTTTTCAGATCAAGTTTATTGACACTATTATTAGATGATTATAATGAATGCTCAAAACTTTAATTTGTAAAAGTAGAAATTTTGCGTTCAATTAATTGGAGAGGACTTAATTAATTGGAGAGAGAGAGAAGTAATTTCATTAAAGTATGATATAGGTTGAGTCAAAAAACGAAATTGTTTGGAAAAAATTATTATTTAGAAGAATTATTATAATGTAATATTGGATTAAGTAAAACTAAAAAGTAAAAAACTACGAAGTAATTTCGTATTTTGCGGGCATATGTAATGTAATGTAAAAGTATGAAGTTATTTTTTTACTCAATCCAATATTTAGCAAAATAGTTTTTTCTGAAGTTTTATTTTGGCTTATACGACTTTTTTTAGTTAATTCTTACGTTTTTTAAATAATGATCATGACAATTCCACACCAACTCACACTTAGATACCATTTCACTCTGTCACGATAGAATAATCACGAAAGTTTCGTCTGACTCATCCTATCTCTCTATCGATGAACGTGGTGAATTGTTAGGTTAAAAACTAGAAATTTAACAATTCACCGATTTAACATCCTATGACCCAACCTAACAACATACATGCATGATTCGTAGGAATCTCGTAGCTTAAAGAGAAGCAAACATGGATGGACGGCTGTGCAAATGGGAGCCCCGTAGAAAATAACGACGGGAGAAAAAAAGAAAATCGGAAAAAAAAAGAAAAAGCGCGCGAAAGATGGAATGCGAAGTAAAGAGAAACGCATAACTTATAGCGCGAGAAAAAGAGAGAGGGTGGGAGGGTGGAAGAGGGGAGGAGGGAGAAAGAAAGAGAAAATGGATGCAGGAAGAAAAAAAATGACAAAATATAATATTTTAAAACAATTTTCACGGAAAAGACGAATACAGTCTACGAGCATATTTCACAATATAACTTGATCAATATAGAAAATCTTATCAGAATAAGATTATATATATGTATATATATATATATATTTTTAGATCAATTTGAAATTTAACTAAGACACGTGTAAAGAAAACTTTAAATTTTTATCGGATGTAGAACGATTTTTTAATGAAGACTGGGGATTAGATGATATAATATAAAACCAGAAGATACAATGTAAAGAAAGATCTTAGTTAAATTTTAAATTTTGGTCTAAAAACATATATATATATATATATATATATATACAGTACATATATATATACATATATATCAAACATATATATTTTCCGTCTTATGTGTATCTGTGTATGTATATATACGTACATATATGTATGCACACACATTTTTTGTCTTTTCCGTGAAAATTTTCTTAAAATTATGTTATGTTTTTTTTCTTCCTCCGCTATTATCTCTTTGTTTCTCTTTCGTCCTCTTTCTCTTTCTTTTTCGCTATATTATGCCTTTCTCTTTATTTATTTCGAAATATTAAGAATAACATTGTACTTTTTTTACATAATAGTTATCTTCACTGATTTTATGTAACGTATATCTTCATATGATCTCCGGTATAAACATTCTTTGTTATGAAAAAAATCGTTTTCTGATAGAATTTCCATCCGGTAAAAATTTAATTTTCTTTACGCGTGTCTTAGATAAATTTTAAGTGGATTGATCTAAAAGAAAGAAACACTGGATCTCAATACGAAACTGACTTATGATGTAAGTTAAGTTTTTTACGTATTATCTAGGTCTGTCCAATTGTCCGAGCCAAAATGCAAAACCATGTACGCAAAAAAATTCAATTTGAGTAAGATTTCATGAGCTGTGAAGTATTGATAAGTGTTGCTTAGATGCGTATATTAAAACTTTACAGTCTTCGAAATCTTCCTCACATATTGATTTCTTTGCATCAGTGGCTTTGCATTTTAACTCCAGAGCTCAAATTGGGCTTGTTCTAAGTAAATATGTTGGGAAGCCCTCTCCAATTGTCGTACATATAATATACAAATTATTAAATCCCGTTATTAATTTTCAGATGTATTCAAAGTGTACATATTTCTTTTATTTAGTGAAAATGATTCTTTTATTTATTAAGTGAAAATGACAAAGATATTTGGATTAAAATAAATACGATATAATGATGATATGATTTGATTGAAGGGAGAATAATAAGAATAACTAAAAATCACATTCTTCTTATAATTAATAATAATAACAACGAATATTATAATAGAGAACGCATAATATCATTTAATTATAATAATACAATATAAATTAATATTTAGATTGGTACTATATAGTAGCGAATACTATAAATAGTTGATATTTTAAATGTTCGAATGACGAATTATATAAGAAAAAAGTTTCGTTCATATTTGTCCTGAAAATGGAGCTGATTCCATATTCTTTTATATTCTACAAAACAAATTATATTCTATAGAACTAATATCTTGTTAATATAAAAAATCTCAACCCATACATTACAATAAGCTCTATCTTAAGAATTTACACATGGAAATACACATGGAAATACATATCTTTTTTACACATAGACTCCTCACTGATTTTACATTATATATCATCGTTATGTGATTCCCAGTATAAATAAATATTTACATCGTTTTATTCTCTAGATTTTATTATCGTCATCGTGAAGTCTGAGATCTAAATGATTATCATAAAACCAAAATATTTAACACAGAGCATTGCATACTCGTGTATAAAATATTCAAATAAAATGCCTGGTAAATAATATTTTATGTAACATTCCCTTAATATCTGTTCGTGAAATCTTCTCTATTGTTTAGAAAAAAATTTTCTTTAAGTTTTAGATAAATTTTAAATCATGACATTAATATAAAAGAAAGAGTCAGAACACAAAATTGACTTTTGATATGAGTGCTTAAAGATACTTTATTAATTTTCCATTAATTTTCATTCAAAAAGTTATCATGATTTTTGACTTTCTTAAAAAATATATATATAATAAAATAATTGATTAGAATTTTTTATGTGTAAATTAATGTTTACATTGGAAACCACATGACAATGAACGAATCCATTTTCAGAACAAATACGAACAAGATTCTCTTTTTTTACAGAAATAATATCAATATTTTTATTATATTATTATGATTATTATATATTATATGTCCATTGTAACATTAATTCTTGTTGAAAATGTGATTTTTTTTAGTTACTTTTAATAATCTCGCTTCAATTACATTACGTAATTCTTTAAATAATATCGTTGACATTTGCGTTTCCAAATAAAGGAGACGTGTATACAAAATCTGTATACAACATTTTGAAGTACGTCTGAATATGTCTGTAAATTAACAAAAGAATTTAGTGATTTATATGTATATCGCCCAATGGCGAATTATTAATTTCAAAAAAGACTACAATCTCGAAATCTGAACTGATTTCGATACATTTTTTTAAAATGAAAACTAATTAAATTTGAAACAACTTTGTAGAATTAAATTTTTGTTTCTTGCTTCTCTTTTATTAAATTCGACATAAAGAGAGAGGTTAGATTTAAAAAGTTTTCAATCAAATAGTAACTCATTTAATAGCATTTAATTTAACATCTAATTGGAAGCTGAAAATTTGTTGTTGCATGAATAAATAATAGAAATAATCAATAGGAAAATTTAAAAAAAATAAATAAAATAAATAAAATTTTTAAAATGATAAAAATGTAGTGTTAATAGTTTTGTTTATTAAAAACTAAATACTGTTTCAATTAATTTCATTTGTTAACTTAAAGTTAGATTCAGTGATTACGTCAATTTGTATAGCTTTAAACATCATTTTAAGATTTGAATGTTAAGTAAAAAATAATAATAAAAAATAATAATAATAAAAAATAATAAAATAATGAAAATGATAAAAAAAAAGATAAAATAAATAAAAATAAAAAATGATTGAAAAAAGTGTGGTATTACTTAATACAGTTTTGTGTATTAAAAACTAGACTAAATTTCAATTAATTTTGTTTATTAAATTAAGGTAAGATTACGTAAATTTGTACGGCTTTTTAAACATCATTTTAAAAATCGTTATCAATATTCGATTTTTTCGCCTGATGTTAAATTAAATATGCCATATTAAATGTGTTACTGTTCGGTTGAATACTTCTTAAATCTGACCTCTCTCTTTATGTTTAATTTAATAAAAAAGAGAAGCAAGAAACAAAAATTTGGCTCGACAAAGTTGTTTCAAATTTAATTAGCTTTTACTTAAAAAAAAAAAAGCATCGAAATCAGTTCAATTTCGAAACTATAGCCTTTTTTGAAAGACGAAATTTCATTTGGCCCTACTGCGCGTCGATTTCCCAATATATTTATTTAATGCATGAGAAACTCTACTTATCGCATATATTTATAATTTTATTTTGTTGTATATACTTTTAGAAAAGTCAGAAATCACGATAACTTGTTTGAATAAAAATTAATGGAAAATGAAGTATCTTTAAGCACTCGTATCGAAAATCGATTTTGTGTCCAGATACAGTCTTTTTTTTATATTAATTTACGGTTTGGAGTTTATCTAAAAACTTAAAGAAAACTTAACAATGCTAAACAATATCTAGAGAATATTTCACAAGCAGATATTAATATTACACGTACAAAATCGCATTTGCAAAGTATCTTCGTTATTAACGAGTATTTTGTATACGAGTATGCGACACTTTATATTAAACATTTTGCATTTTGCAAACACTTTGTCATTGTCATTGGTTTCATACTTTACGATATAAAGTCTATCCGCAAAACAAATTGATAAGAAAATTTTGTCCACTTAAAGATTATTTGGATTATGGTTAACGTAATGTTAACAAATTAGGTTAACGAAATTTTGAAATTATAAAAAATTGAGACCGTATAGTATATTCAATTAAACACACAAAATAGACAGTAAAGTCTAGTGATTCAGTAAAATACATTTTGTTTGATTGAATATACTATGCGATTCCCCTCAATCTTTTATACAATTTCAAAATTTAACTTATCCAAATTATCCCGCTTTATCCTAATCTTTGCAGACCGGCATTTCCTCAAAACATTCATTCATATTCTTATTTTTTCCCTTCTTTTGCCAACTATGTAAAAATATTTATATATATATATATGTATATATGTATTTATAATATATGTAAAAAATATATATAATATATGATGCATTTTCTTATATTTATAATAATATGTATTTGATAATCTGTATATATTATTATAACATATGTTTAATGTATTATATATAATTATATATATTTAAACAGATGTAATTATTAATAATTTTTATATTTTATTTTTTATTGTTATATTAATTTTGCTGCAAATAAATTTATCGTTGCACGAATTCTGTACACAAATTTTGACTACACTAAATCTGTATCTGCGATGACCGTTCCCGATTTTGAAAAACATTAAAATTAATCAAAATAAACTATTATACTGTAGGAATTACATTTCTTTGATTATATTCATTATGACTTAGCAGATATCCAAAGACCGTTTTACATTTGAAGCTTTATATTCGGAGAGATTTCATGGTATGGAATAGCGTACTCGAATTTAGAATTTTTTACAAAACATGTTTCAATAAATTTTATACAAGTGCATAAATCTGTATGTGATAAATAACATAATTTCAATAATCATCATTTTGTATCTCGTGCTTACTCTTCTCACAAGACGCATTCCATAAAATGAATATCTCGAATATACAAGTTGTGTACATATTCATGACCGATTTAACGCAAAATTATCGTGAACTCTGTAATGTATATACGTTGCGATATGTTAGAATATAATATTATAAATTTATCGATATATAATACAGATATATATTGAACATTATAACTGAAACTTGTGTTTTCAATTTGACCTC
>Ga0157363_1004670_pt1 | contig 12668 bp, 8 predicted proteins | sample AttsexASBM1_FD_111477 | JGI IMG/M metagenome (GOLD analysis project Ga0157363, IMG submission 111477) | Fungus gardens microbial communities from leaf cutter ant in Ribeirão Preto, State of São Paulo, Brazil - Atta sexdens ASBM1 | ecosystem: Host-associated > Fungi > Mycelium > Unclassified ...
AGTTAGCACGGACCATGGGTAATAGTATATAAGGTAGACTACTTTGTATTAGGAACTCTATCGAGTTCTCTTGTGTCACTCAATACAAGAGTTAGTTCTTTGCTTAACCCTTTGAGCATTGAACCATAACAAGTTGTTTCTTGACTTAACCCTTTGAGTCTTGATTCATAACACCATCCCTATATCCACAGATGTACTCTATCTGTTATTACTCTCAAGATCTTCTTCTCCTACCAATACTTCTGTATCTAGAAATCTCTTATTGCTTTTGACCCTCCTCTGCTAGGCTTCAGCAGTAATTGACAAACTGGGCAAGCTTTTCTTAGCTCATGTTTCCTTTATATTTGGCTGTCTATAGAGCAGTTTACTTGTGACCAGAACAAAATCCTATAGACCTTGTTCTTTTTTAAAAGTGGTTGAGCTGCAAAGTGGTCTGAGAGCCTGTTTTGAAAAGAGTCTAATATAGAAGTTTTCTCCATTTCTACATAGCCAGAGTTTAAGAAGCTCTTTTATACTCATTTCTTCCTGATTAATACTACTGCCAAATCTGCCAACAAGTTAGAAGAGACTAGCTATTACCAAGGGAGTTGTACAGTAATAAACTACTTAAATGAGTTACATTCCCTTATATTAGAAGCCAGTTACACAGATTTATGTACTATAATTGTCAAATTCTTCTATAGACTTTGGATAGCAATTCAGAATCAAATTGCAACCTACCAGTGAAAGGACCAGAGAACACTAACCCTTTAGCTTGGTTTGATGCTAAATAGTGAATAGATCAAGCCCACCAGGCAAACAAAGTATTTTAGTTAATATAATATATAGCTTTTACAGCTTTCTTCAACTTCCAATAACAGAGATCAAGTAAAAATAAGATGTTTTACTAGGGTGCAACCAAAACTATCTAACACTAGCTCTCAACTATATGATAAAGAATTCAAAAGGGGATATTATCAGTATCAGAAACTTATATAGCAGATAGAAGTAATAATATAACAAAAGAACAAAGAATATCCACTCATAAATACATTCCCTTGCTAACATACTTCTAAACAGTAAACCTTATACTATATAACAAGCTCTCTTGGAAAATTTAGTGGATAGATTAAATAGCTTCTCAAGAGCCTACTACAATACTATCTATCTTAAGTGATATACTCCAAAGATATCTCTCAAGTCAAACCTTACAACTGATGATACCAACCAATACTTACCTCACCAGCCTCTTCTAGGCTGCTAATATTACAACTTAAGACTCAGAGTTAAGTTAAATGTTATTAACATACTGTATAATATTATTCTTCTAGAACCTTTTATATTCTTCTATATATCATATGATTGTGTGACTGTAACTGTGACATGTGACCAATTTGTTACAGTCACATGTTATGTCACAATTTTTTATTTTTTATTTTTTTAAATCATTAATTTATTACATAGAGCATAAGAGTAGACTGTGGTAACTATGTTGTAACTACATACAAGAGGAGCATGCTAATATGGAGATGAAAACAAAGAGGAAAAGAAAAAGGAGGAAGAGGACAAATCGAGATTAAACTAGAACAACAGAAAAAAGAGAAAAAAAACTAGTTATGAGATCTACTCATAACTGATAAAGGTATATTGTCAGTAAAGAAATGCACTCAGATTAGCTATCAGGAACATGACAAAGTAGCCTAAGGAGTCCCTTCTCAGATTCCAGTATTTGTTAAATCTACCACACTCATGAAGTATGTGGCATCTTGATTCAATAGGATATGATCTGCATAAACATTTAAATTCCTCCCTAGGGAAGAATCTAAGTCTATACTTGCCAATTGGAGCATGATTGGTAATTGCACACATAGCACATGCACACAAAGAGTTTGAGTGGCCGAAGACTTTGAGCCAAGACTCTTCTTTGACATAAGAAGGCTCAATGATATTGTAATCATTATTGAGTAGGTCTAGGAATTACTTCTCTTTGAGGTCAGAAGCTTGGAATGTCATTTTCCAAATGTTTAGAATGTTGTCACTTTTGCTTTTCTTGCTGAAGTCCCATGAAGTCTTGCTGGAGAAGAGCAGGGTGGGATAAAAAACCTTAGTTTCTTTGTCAACTGCTTTGTAGAGAGACCATTTGAGATGATTGGAACATTCCCAGAATTCAATGGAATTGTTTTGATGTCAAAGGAAGAACCTTCAAAGTTCAGCAAATGTAGCTACTAAATGAGCTTGAAAGAGATGCAAGGACAGGTCAAAGATTTTTCTGGCCATGTGAATGGAGTCAGTGACGATGATAATCTTGGAAATGTTGTTATGATTTGAGGCTTGGTTGATACTGCACCTTATGGTGAAAAGTTTAGCTTCAGTACTGGTGATATGGACTGTGTAATGGATAGTCTTGGCAATGGGGTTATCATGTTTGTGTATGTGCAATATCGATGTAGCAACATTATTCTTAATACTAGCATCAGTGACTACTATGGCAGTAGAAAGAGAACTTGATGCCTCAATGACTATGTTGTCAAGTTGATGAGTGCAAGCTTGATTGTCCTTTAGTTTGCTATGTACATTAAATACAAAATGATCTGAGAAATTGTCAATAATTCTATGACCAGGTGAAAGTTCAGGATGAAGAGGAGTAAAAGAAGGGAAAATTCCATTAAACCTGTTGTCTATATCCACTAAGTGGCTTTTGATGAGGGAGCACTGACAACTGGTGAGAGAGTCAAGCAAGGCAGGGTGCTGAGACATGAATGTGCTATGGGGCGAGTCCATGAGTGATCAGATGAGGTAGTTAGGGAGAAGCGAGTGTGCTCATAGTTGCAATCTTCCACCAAGCTTCTGAAGGTGGAGTTTGATGGGTACCAAGCCTGCAATGGCTTTGATACCGAATGATGGAGAGGTTTTTAAGGCTCCTAAGATCCATATGGCAGCTCTTCTTTGCATTTTGCCTAATATTTTCAAGTGATACAACATGGGAGCATGATTGTAGAACCATAGCTGAAACCTATATAGCGCAATAGGGAGGACACAAGTCCTGTAGAGAAGGCATTTTTGTGATGGATTGATGTCTCAGTTTGAATTACCAAGAATTTTCATATACTTGACTGTAGACATTGCTTTGTTGGAGTAAAAGTCGACATGTTGATGAAATAATAACTTTCTGTTGAATATGAAACCCAAGTATTTCCACATATTTTTAGGTCGTAAAATGGTCCCTCCAATAGGGGAAAAGTCAAGGGAAGGGGAGTTGAAGATGCCTTGAGATCTGCTAAAGTGAAATACTTCAGTTTTGGAATGCTCTACTATGAGACCGAACTTTTCGAGCAGATTTGAGATGACATTGTAACTACAAAAAAGGTGGCAGTTAGAAATGTGGAATGATTTGCTCTGAGAAATGAATAGTCTGTCACCAACAAACAAAATGATAGAAATGGGAATTTTGAGATTTTTTAGATATTCTTCTAAAATGTAGAGAAGTAGAGAAAGATAAAGAGCTGATAAAATGGGAGAGAGCATAGAGCCCTGGCCAACACCAACATTAACATCAAATAAATGGGAGGTGAAATTGTTCCAGAAATAATTCGTCTTTCTGTCTACAAGATAGTTAGCAAAGAACGAGACGATGTGGTTGTCGAACTCCGCTTTCTTCAGAATGAGGGTAAGGAAGCAATGGTTAAGAGAGGGGAAGAACTGCATGATATTGAAAGCAAATGTGCTTGTCAAAAGATTCTTAACCCAACCAGACCAAATGATGTGTGTGAGGGCCACACCTACATCTGACATAGATTTGAATTTCAAACTCCCTAGTTAACTTGGGTGAATGAAATCATTTGAAGTGATGAGGAACTGAAGTTGCTCACTGATGACTTTTTCAATCAATTTGCCCACCATATTGAGTAGAACAATTGGCTTGAATGATTTGGGGAAGTCATATGATTGCTTGTTAGGCTTGGGGATGACTACCATCATAAATCATTTGAAATGAGATAGCCAGAACCCTAGATCGATACAAGCATTAGCGATGCAAATGATATTGCTTAAACAGCTGTCATTATTGAGAATGGTTTTGAGGTAGCTCCACAACAACTTATCTAGTTCTTGTTATAAGATGAGAGTGTGGACAGACTTTAGGTAGGGTTAGGGTTAGGACAGATATAGGACAGTAGTAATTATTAGTCTACAATGGATGAAGAGCACGTGATCTGGAAGTCATGTGACAGAGTCTAGAACAGTCTAGAAGGACTAACAGTCTAGAAGGATCGAGAGAAGTCTAGATCAGAGATAGGGTTAGGAATGACATCAAGGGACAATGGTTCCTCATGGTGTGCACATGTACAGCAGAGATTAAGAGTATGATGTCAGTGCATATATAGGAAGCATGGTGGCCTTAAGGAAAACACATGTGGATGAGTAATAGGACATGAGGACGATGCATGGACATAAGGGCAGGTTAATATTGTTGTAGCATGGATCACATGTAATTTATATAAATAGAGGAGTAATGCAGTGAGGGCTCCTTGTCGAGTTCTCTTGTAAATCCCCACTACTAGATAGCCTACTAAGAGCTTTGCTGAAGTAAGCAAACTACGAGTGCCGTTCCAGCAAGTGGTTGTTACAACAGTCCTAGTGTGGAGGAGTTATTGCAGTTAGTGATAGCTCTCATGAATTCTTCTTTAGAAAACAGGGTCTATAAGAAGGATAGTTTGTCAGCAACTTCATCAAGGATATTGATGTCAACTTGACAATGGAAAGCAATGTTGAATGTTGAATGGAGTGTGTTCCATAGGTCCTCAATGGTTAGACATGGTTGGTCGTTGTATTTGATAGCCTCAATGGCTAGTAATTTGTGTTTATTGATCCAGTTTATAAGTTCCCAAGGTCCTCATCTTTTGTTGGTGATTTCTTGGATTTTGAGATCGAAGAAGGACTGCTTGGTATTTTTGACCATTTTCTTGAATGTTTTCTAGTCTTCAAGGCTTCTAGATATCCTATAGCTCCTCAGAGATTAATTGCATTCCTTGGTCCACCAGCTCTTGGAATGTCTTGTGATATTGACTAGCTTCGAATCCTTATCCCATACATATTCAGTATTTGTAGTGAGTATGTTGACCATGTCCTCAAGTTTGTCGGTGTTGGATAAATCAAAGATGTCAAGATTCTTGATAATAGATGAGACATTTTTGATGAATGCTGCTTCTTCTTCACTGTTCTTTGCTATAGAGAACTTGGATAAATTGATATCATTTTCCACAATAGGGATGAAAACAGTAAGAGGGGCATGGTCAGAGGTGAGCCGCCAGTCAGAATGAATCAAGTGGTTGTTGAGTTCAGTCGAACCACTTTGTAAGAACATTAAGTTGATGACTGAGTTCGACTCGCCAATAGTGTCTGAATATCTAGTGGGAACTGACAAATCCAAGTTAAATGAATTTGCTATGATAATAAAATCATCACTAATGGAAGAGTGATGGGGAAAGAATAGGTCCCAAATACTGTCTCAAATGTTAAAATCGCCAGTCATGATGAGAAGGTTTTGAATGTTTGCCTCAGAATCCTTAAAATACTTTAAGGCAGAGTGGGAAGAATCAGAGTAAATGTTCATGATCCAAAAATTGTCATTATTATTAAAGAAGGAAATGAGAAGAATGTCCTTGTGATTAATAATGTCTTTGCAAAGCGAAAATTGAAAAGATGAGAGTTTGGTGTTTACATATATGATGACTCTAGGGGAGTCATTCACTGAGTTGGATTCTCTGACAAAGGTAAGCCAATTTGGGTGGTTGGGAATGCCTACCAAAGGAACTCCCTCACAGTTCTCAGAGCTGGGAATAGACTTAATAGTTGTCCAAGACAGTTCTTGGATGAAGATAATGTTAAAATTGTGATTGACTTCAAGTATGGTATTAATAATGAAGTTGTTCTTTCAAACATTTTGAGAAAAGATCTTCAAGTCCTTCACAATCATATAGTGTTACTGTTCACAGTTGAATGAGTTGAGTTTTTTCAGTTATCCTGAATCTTGGTGTATTCTCTAGAGTACCATTCTTTGTTGAATCTGTGCTTCCAGAATAGACATTTGTTCGAGTCAGCTTGATAGTTGCCTTTGCAGTTCAAGCATTTGAACATGTGGGGGCATGGATCACCTTTCTTTGTCTCTAATCTAGGGTAATTAGTTTTTTTGTTAGCTTTACAGTACCATGTGTAATGTCGGTGGTGAACTGTTTGATGAGGCCTATTGCACTTGACACACTTGGTCCCTTGAATGTGACAAATGCCTGCTGTATGTTCCCACTTCCAACAGTTCTTACACTATGGAACACCTGGGTCCATATCAGCACTATGTACTATGGTGATGAAACTCCCTATATTGAAGCATCAATTGATGATAGTTTTGGCCTTGGAACCATTTTGAGTGTCCCATATGTTGATCTATATGATGGCCATATCAGATTTTGATAAGACTTTGATGACTCTGGGCCTGGAGGCAAGGACAATATTATTGAAGATATAGTTGTTCTTGAGAATCTTCTCGATGTCTTCAGATGAGATGTGTGTGTTTGACTGTTTGTTTAAGAATGGAATTCCTATGATCTTGAGGTAGGATTTTGATTGGGGAAGTCAAGGGGAAGAGACTTGATCTCTATCATTGAGGAGTGAGTTCTTAATATACTTTTCAATTTTCTGTAAGTCAGAGAGAGAAACAACATTATTAGTGGAAATGATGACTTCTTTGTCATCAACACATATGAAGTCAGCAAGAGTATTTGACTTGATAGATTTAAGTACACAGTTGATGTTGCTTATATGAGAGTTTGTATCCTTGATGAATATGTTGACTACTTCCTTGTTCATAGGAACAATAATCTGTTTGCGAGAGGGTTTCTTAGTAGTCATATTGAAACAAGACTTGGGTTGTTATGGACATTTGGACACTAATAATTTTTATTTTCTTTTCTTTTATTTTTTCTGATTTTACTTTTCTTTTATTTTATTTTCCTGGAAAGACGATGAAGAAGGCACATGACAAGGAAGTCACATGACAGGTCACATGATGTGATGTCACAAGCCTAGAACATGGTAGAATGGTCTGGAAGATAACGTCAGGGCACATGGAGTACACATGGTAGCCTTGAGTAAGAAGTGAGGCAGACATAAGAATGGAGCATGGACTATAGGACAGGGTTAGATAGTAGTAGCACGGACCAGGAGACATTTGTATAAATAGGACTCTAATCAAGAAGAGGCTCCTTGTCAAGTTCTCTTGTGAATTTCCCATATGATATCCTAACTTGAGATTTATTGATTGTGTTATCATTTAAAATGGTCGTTACAACATGGGTTTGGTCTCGCTGCCATTGATGATCTTTTGGACTTGATCGATCTTGTGGTTCTGGAGTTTTGGGAACATCTTTTTGATCTTGAGAGTGTTCATCATTGTGTTGGAGTTCTGAGGTTTAGAAGACGCTTGGGCATATGACTTCTTTTGAGGGTTATCATTCTTCTTGAAGAATTTGGAAATCTTGTTGACTTCCTTAGGTGTCTTTGCCAAGATGGGTGGAGGAAGTGGGGAAATGTAAGTAGGTTTGACAGTCTCTTTCCTCTTACTATTGACCAAAGCTATGGGTTAAACTTGGATTTTACCTTGTTCCTGAACAATATTTTGGAGTCATCCACATAAAGATTATCCCATTGCGAGTTATAGACCACAGAGAAGAATTCCCATACTGCTTTGCCAATGCCTTTTAGATCTTTGATGTTGTTAGCATTGCTACTATTTATAGATTTACCTTTAATATATCTCTCCATTCTATGGAGAGACTCTTTGATGTTTGTGACATCAAGCGCCAAGTGTTCTATGGATACGTGCAAGAATACTACATGAAAATTACCATCCCAAGACTCCAGGTCTAGAGCCTGATTAATATCATAACTCAACTGGATGTTGAACACATTGTTGCCAGATAGTAAACTTGAGGCTAGGTCCTTGTTGGAAACATGTTGATGACATATGTTGTTAGTATTGTCAGCCACATTACTGACTTGACCATTCCTCCCCTTCTGTGATGTATACTCAACCTGGATACTATCAGTAGAGGTGGCAGGTTCATCCTCATCCATTCTGTTACTCTTCTTCTTGACACGTATGTGATATTTCTCATTGCATTCACTCAAGAACATTGATGGAGACCTAGGTCTATATGTACTTAGTGCTAATGAGTAACCTCTCACCTTGTCAAATTTGTCGCCTAAGCCTAAAAGGTTGTCAAGGGGGTCGACAACCATGTCATTGTCTTGAATTAGAGTCATATTGTTAATAGTAGAGTGTATAGCTGAAGTAGAAAGTGTTATATTTCCAAGTTCTCTAATAGGCGCAACCATGCAAGACAGTAGTAAGAGAGAAAGAAGAAGGCTGATGTTATGTCACAATATAATCCTAACTCTAAGTCTCAAATTAAAAAAATGAAATAAATAACAGTTAAACTGCTTATAAGTAGAGGTTTTTAGAGAGGGTTCCTCTGTTTGTCTACTCTCTACTTGTGGCTAAAAATCAAAGAATAGAAACTGAACAAATAACAAAAACATATCTAAGATCTTAAGAGTATATGGTCTTTTCCAAATTTACAGCCTAATGCTGGTCTAATAACTTTTTTCTGCTTGTGAATGCTAACTTCTTTTCTTTCTCAGAGTTTCTACTGGCTGCTTTTACTTGTAAGTCACTTTTCAGCCTGTTCTTCTTTTAATCTCTCATGTTCATGTTTCTATTAGTATTCCAGACATTTGTTTATGTCCCAACTGTTATATGTCAAGTTTACTCATTCAAAAATCCATTCTCCACAGTAGTGATATCTCATTTAAACCCTAACAAAAGCCCATATTTTATGATAGTCTTATTTCCACAACACATCCCCATAATGGTATTATACTCAAATCTAAACCCTGCAAGTACCCTGTCTTCTATAGTAGGGGTACTTTTTTCCAACTCAGTCTTTTATGGTGGAGTTCATCTAATTCCTCTATTTAATTTATACTTGCATAAGTTATACTGTATTTTACTAGTCTGATAATTGACTATTTAAGTTCAACTCAATATCTGGTATTCTTCAACAATACACCACTATTAGTACTTACTCTTTTTAGACTCTGCTCTATCTTCTAAAGTTATGACCATGCAGCAAACAAATATTAGATATAGTTTACACTAGAAGGTAAAAGCCTATAGAGTTGGCTTAGAGATATACTAGATGTGGAAACCCCATACAAAGTGTATAGTGATGTAGGCTTTCCACAACAACCTTAGCTTCAGCTTATGTGCTATGCTATCTGTCTGCTATGTGGTCATAACTTCAAAAGATAGAATGAAGTCTGAAAAGAGTGAGTGCTAATAGTAATAGATTTCAGTGATAAGGTACTGAAAGAGGTTGATAGAAAAACTCTACTATAAAAGACCCAGTTGGATAAAAGTATATCTATCATGAAAGACCAAGTACTTGAGAGGTTTTGAATTGACTACAATACTATTACAGAGAACATGTTGTGGAAATAAGACTATTATAGAAGATGGGTTTTTGTCAGGAAATTCAGTGATGTATTACTGCTATAGAGAGTAGGCTTTTGAACAAGTAGACTTAGCATATGACAACAGATGATACAGTATATAAGCTAAAGTCAAGGTCATTCTAGGAAGCCTACAATACTACACACTTTGTATAGCATTTATATACCTAGTATAACTCTGAGTAAATCTTATATGTTTTTGCCTTCTAGTAGGAACCATACCTGATACTAACTGTGTTTGTAAGCACTATTTCTTTGTAGTTAGTTCTTCATAAACCTCATAGTATTCTCTGCTTCCAAAGATCTCATATATGAGATTTAGTTTGTCTAACAGCTATCATACTATCTCTTGACAGCTACTCTTTATTCCATTAGCTTCTATACACCAGCCACTACCAGCACTTCCTCCCATTGTTCTAATAAATATCAATGCTACTCAAAAAATCCCATTCTATACTAATTAGAGGTTATTTTTACTATGGAGATCTAAATCATATATTTCATGAGTGCTTAAAAAGGTTGGACATCTAGTAGTTAATCACTAAGCAACAGGAGGAACTGATAGAGAACTTGGACTCATTAAAGAATATTAAAGTAATATAGTAATTAAATCTCATAAAGCCAAAGAATTTGTATTTGAACCTTAATAGTCAGGATTTTATATAAAACAACTAGCAATATGTGTACTCCAGCCACTAAATAATAGGTTTACAGTATTATCAGAGGAAGATTACAAGTAAAATAGTAATCTAAAAGATGTATCTAAGATCCTGACCCCTCTAGCTCTCTCACTTCCTATTCATCACTCTAAATAGAAAATAAAAAGTTATTTAGCTTATTCAGATCTATATTGCTAAAAATATCTAGAAGTTAGGCTTTGTCTCTTGAAATAAATAATTGTTACGACTTAAAGACCTTAGTGTTACAACTCAGAAACTTTAGTGTTGGTTTGGGAGAAGAACCTTGTATAGGGTTTATACAAGAGAACTCAATAAAGAACTCTTTACAGGATCTATCTCTACTTATATACTTTAGTCTTTGGTCCGTGCTATGACTGCACTACTCCTATTCTAAAGTCCATGCTTTTATCTCATGTTCTATTACTCATCCACCATAAGGCCACCATACCATATACATGTGCCCTGACATCATACTCCTTAATCTCTACTGTACATGTGTGCACCATATGTACACTATAAGAAACCATTGTTTCTTGACGTCATCTCTAACCCTAACTCCTACTCTAGACTCTTCCCAATCCTTCTAGACCCTAAGTCCTTCTAGACCGCTCTAGACTACTCCAGCCTATGTCACATGACTTCCAGGTCATGTGCTCGTATCTCTCTCTAGCTGTAGACTAATAATTAACTATAGGTCCTAACCCTAATCCTAGAAGTCTGTCCACACTTTCCAAGTTATAACACTTAGGGTTGGTCAAGAAGAGGAACCTTGTATAAGGTTTATACAAGAGAACTCAATAGGGAACTCTGTACAGAATTGTTTACCTTATATACTAAAACCTTATGGTCTATGTGACTACTACTTTAGCATATCCTAAATGACCATGTGTTAAATATATAGTATGACATCATCTTTCTAGAACCTTCTATTGTCAAAGCTGTCAAGTTCACAAATAGTAGACTTAGTTTTTTTTATTTTATTTTCTTATTTTTCTATTTTTAGAACAGCTAGGGTTAGGGTTAGAAGTGATCGGTCACACTGTCACATCAGTCACAATCTGATGGTGTAGTCACAACATTGGTCACGAGACTTGGGAAAACAAAGTAGAAGGTTCTAGAACAAATAACATCATACAACATGGATACCATATGTTGACCTCATGTTTTATATATGGTCATTTAGGGTAGGGTGCACAGTAGTAAGCATGGACCATTGGTAGTAGTATAAAAGGTAGACTAGAATACAAAGTTACTTCTTAATCCAACTCTAAGGGTTTTAAGTTATAACAAAAGCGGAAAGTGGTGGACTCTAATTATTTTCATTTTCATTTCTATTTTCTTTTCAATTTATTTTCCTTTATTCTATTTTTAGAGAACTAAGGTTAGGGTTAAAGTAACAAAATCACACTATCATATAATTAGTCACATTAGATGACACAGTCATAGTAATAGTCATAAGTCATGAGACGTATAGAAGGACATAGAAGGTTCTGGAAGAATGACATCATACAACATACAACACATGTTTGTTACAAACTCAAGACCTTAGAGTTGATTCAGAGAAGAAACCTTGTATTAGGGTTAACACAAGAGAACTCAATAGAGAACTCTGTACAAGATAGTCTATCTTATATACATGGTCCATGCTAGCTACTTCTAACCTACCCTAAACAGCCATGTATTGCACACATTATATGATGTCATTTTTTCAGAACCTTCTATATCCTTTTATGAATCATGTGACTTGTGACCATGTCATCTGATGTGGCTGCATGATCTTGTCACTCTAACCCTAACCCTAAGTTCTAAAAATAGAAAAATGAAAAAAATAAAAATAACAATAAAAGTAGAAAAAAAAATGAAAATAAATCAAGTCCACTGCTTTTATCTTTAATAATGTTGACCTTAAGGCAAACACATGGCTGTTTAGGGTAGGCTAGAAGTAGTTAGCACAGACCATGAGGTTTTAGTATATAAGGTAGACTATCCTATACAGAGTTTTCTACCAAGTTCTCTTGTGTTAATCTAATACAAGATTCTATTTATTGATCCACTTTAAGATCTTTGAGTTGTAACATCTATGTTCTTCCTTTGCTACCACATGACTTGTGACCATTACTGTAATCATGACATGTGACATGTGACTGTGTGACTGTTATATCATGCTAAACCCTATTCCTAGTTTTCAGAGTAGAAACTAAAAGAAAGAAAGAGAAAAAGTCTGATGTTGTGACAACCACTAGACACGAGGTCCAATGATAACACAAGCGGTAAAGCTCTCAGTTAAGCAATCAAGTGGGGAAAAGCACAAGAGAACTCAATAAGGAGTCTCTGCTAAATTAGAGTCCTATATATACAAAACATGCTTGGTCCGTGCTACCAATACTTAAGCCTACCCTTATGTCCATGCCTCTACCTCATGTCTGCCTTAAGGCCACCATGTTG
>Ga0157363_1004671_pt1 | contig 12664 bp, 4 predicted proteins | sample AttsexASBM1_FD_111477 | JGI IMG/M metagenome (GOLD analysis project Ga0157363, IMG submission 111477) | Fungus gardens microbial communities from leaf cutter ant in Ribeirão Preto, State of São Paulo, Brazil - Atta sexdens ASBM1 | ecosystem: Host-associated > Fungi > Mycelium > Unclassified ...
CGAAAAAATGACTCGTCTTTGGAGGCGATTCAATTTTGGAGCCAATTTTTGATTTCTGCGAAAGAAGTGATGACTTGTTGCATCCTTCGGAACAATCAGTAATCAGAAGGAGCAATGTCCGGAGAATACGGCGGGTGCGGTAAAACATCCTATTTGAGCATTTTCAAATATTTTTTTACGACTTTAGCGACATGAGGCCGAGCGTTGTCATGAAGAAGAATAACTTTATCATGCCTTTGCTTGTATCCTGGTCGTTTTTCTCGCAATGCACGGCTCAAACGAATTGTAGCCGATACCGATCGCCCGTAATGGAATCGCCAGGTTTCAGCAGCTCATAGTAAACCTTTTGGTCCCACCAGATACAGAACATGATCTTTGAACCATAAATGTTCGGTCGTGGAGTTGAGGTCGATGGCAATGATTGACCGGACTTAGCATATTATTTTTTCTTCTTGGGGCTGTCGTAGAATATTCACTTCTCATTTCCAGTCACAAATGTCCGATGCAAAAACTCTGTTTTCTCTGTTGTCTTTGAATCAGTTGTTCGCAAGTGAAAAATTGCCTTTCAACGTCTCTCGGTTTCAGTTCATAAGGTATCCAATTTCCTTGTTTTCGAATCATTCCCATGGCTCTCAATCGTACAGAAACGGCTTATTGAGTTACCCCCAATGATTCTGCAAGCTCCTCTTACGTTTGACTCTGATCTTCTTTGAGTAATGCCTCTAATTCTTTGTCTTCGAATTTTTTTGGCTGTCCAGAGTGAGGCTTGTCTTCAACGCTGAAAGCTCCATCCTTGGAACATCGAAACCATTCCCTACATGATTTATCAGTTGGAGCAGTGTCACCATAAACTTCGATAAGCATTCGATGGGCTTCAGCCGCACTTTTTTCCAATTAAAGTAAAAAATCAAAACCTCCCGCAAATGCTGCTTGGTTACATTCACACAAAATTCGACATTTCAAACACAGTAATTAAGGTTTTTGTATGAAACTCAAAGCGATATAAATTGAATATTATTAGCAGATGTTTAACTCTCTCTGAAACCGCCAAAATCAGCTGTCACTATGAACTATTCACAACACCTGGAGCAATCTTTAGGGGAACGGACCGAACTAATTTATACTCCCAATGATTTTTGGACGTGGAAAAATAATAATACTGTCAAATTAATATCATTACTTTTCCAGATGAAAACATTTAAAAATCATTAAATATAATTTTCAATCAAAAATAATTAAACATCATTTTTAAGAATCGACAGAACAGACATGTGGAGATTTCTAGTCAAAGATGAATTTTTTTATATCGAAATTACAGCTAAAAATACTGGATTGCGTTTTAATGCGATGTTCGTAATCAGGAAAGGCTCCTGAAGGCTTGTACAGAGCGATTTTTTTGTAAAAAGAGAAAATAAAAATTGTTCTGATATCTTATTTGATGTACTATAGTGCAGTTGAGGTGTACATGATCTTATTAATAAAAATTTTCAAGAATCAATTTGCAAAATCTGGTTCTATACCTTCCCAACAATATAACGAAGAAATCCCATCAGATTTCATAAGGAAATATTATTTCTTCAAAAAGAAAAATGAGCATAATGAAAAATGAGCACCTAGGTCACCAGAATTGTTCTGCTACAACTGATTGCTAATCATAAGAAAATTCTTTACATTGAGTTGAATAAAGAAAGATAATAAGTTTCCTTGTTTTTCTTGGCAATGACAATTCTCTTCCCCTTCGGCGAGAATGGCCGAGAGAGAACTAGACAGCATGAGACAATTTGAAAAAGCGATTTCGGCCAGTATGTATCGTAAGTATAAGGACATTCGAGATAACGTATAAGTTTTAATAAATTTTAGTAATCATATATTTTTCCCATTAATGTATAATAGCAAAAATGATTTCAAAATGCAATAGTTTATGAGATATTCATTATTTACGATTTTTTATGGGATTTTTATGGGTTTATATACTGCGTTTATAAACACAGTCTGTAAAAATTTTATGTGATCGTGTGCATAAGACGCGAGATCAGTATGCTGGAGATCTTACGTTCTAATTCCACGTTTTTTTTCCTTTTTTCACATATTTTTTCTGAAATAAAGTTATTAATAAACATATTAGGGCGAGCATATTTTTATATAATTATTGAATTTATTCGTGTACTTTTAAAAGTTTTAAACTATAACAATAACTAAAATATAATCAAACGTTAAGAATATAGATTTAAAAAAATATAGATAAAATTACTAAAATCATATCAGAGGTTGAACACAATATAAATAAATTAATTTATTAAATTTTTATTATGTGTCATGAGTAGTAAAAAGTTCAATTCGACCTACACTTTGTTGAAAAGCGAGAAAAATTGGAATCATGAGTTAAAGTATTTATAATTAGGTTATATGAAGTTAGATGATAAAATCAATTATTTTGTTTTATTTCTTTCCCGACATGTTATTCTTGTTTTACATCTAATAAACAGAAGATGGAATAACAGAAATAGTGATAATATCTTCCCGAATGCATTTGTCAATTTCTATTTAAAAGTTGTTTTGTTTGTGAAAATAATTTCAGTATTAGGAGAGTGGCTTTTTATCTCAACACATAAATAAAAGCACGATAAAAGCGATAGTAGATAAAAAATTAATATTTTACAATGGAAACACAGTATAAACTAAACATTGAATTAATTAATCAACATTAGATATAAATGTATGAAGAGAAGTTATTATTATTTACATTAATAAATTATTAAAACAGATTTTAATTAAAAATATTTTTTGCATTAATGCACTAAGATCCGGTTGCACTAACGTTACTTTGATTTTAAACGAAACTTAAAACTCTCTCTATCTTGTTTAAAATCGAAAAGAGACAGAAACAAAGAGAGTTTTAATCTTTGTTTAAAATTAAACTAACGTTGGTGCAACTGGAGATAAAGAGTTTATTTAATCTTGAAATTTTATTACTATATAATATATTTATTTATATTTTTATATCAAAATTAAGAAGACAGCCACAGGAGAAAATAATTTTATTATTATTTTAATATTAATATTTATTTTAAGAGTTTATTCGATTAGTCCAGCCAGTACAGAGTGTATATAAAATATTTTATAAATATTCTGTGCTGTTTGGGAGAATAAAATTAATTAATTTTTACGTTTTCAATTCGTTTGTTATAAAATTAGTAATTGAAAAAAATTTTTATGCGCTTTCATTTATGTATAAATTTCTAAAAAAGTGCTAGCGTATAATAGTTTAATTTTACTAATATAACTGTGTAAAATATATAAATAATATATAAATAATTATAACTACAAATACTGATTATGTAAATATGTAGATTTGTAACCTATTAAACGAAGGATACTATCTTTAATAAAGAGAATGAGTTGCGATTTATCCCGGTGCGTGATTTATCAAACTGTGCGCTCATCGCACATCTAAGGATTGATTTAGAGTCCGAGAAAATAGTTAGCTTGGGCTTATATCCTAATTCCAGAGCCGTGAGAATCGCCATTGCTTCGACACATATGAAGAGACAAAACCCGCACTTATATGCTTCGGAGATAGATCCATTATAAGATACCACTGCAAAATTAGCATATTGCAAGTCTTCTATGATCCATCAATGAAAAGACACATGGACGAACTAATCTCCTCGTTGAATAATCTTAAAAAAGTGACATCAGCACCATATTTATGCCTATCAAAGAATTTTCTATCTTCAAAGTTCATCTCTGGACGAAAAAGCAAAGTATCGAATGATTTTGAGAGGCACAACGGACCATCAAGGGAAGATAGTGCTTTTTAACATCTACGTCCTCCTGAGCTATGACGTCCTCGGAGCTCGACTACTACGTAGTCGCACTGCGTGGGAGTTGCCAATTCTCTAAGCTATTCCAAGGATTCAAGGAAATGACATCTAGAGTTTGTTGCTAGTCTAGACAGGAAATTTCTCCCTAAGTATCGGAATCTAACAAGTAGGGGAGGTGCCTTCGTCTCGCACAGAATAACATTAATCGGAGTACTCTGTCTATATTCCATGACCAATCTAAGGGCTCGGTACTGAATTCTGTTAAGTTCAAGTAAAAACTTATTCGAAAAATCCTGAAGCATAAAACCTCCATATTCTAGATTTAATCAAGGTATGATAAATTAATCTAAGTAACCTGAGATCGGCGTCCCAAAGATGCCCGATGCACTTTATAATTCGTAATGGACAAATACAACGATTTTTGATATAATTAACGTGAATAGATTCTAAATTATTCATTCTAAATTAGATTATAAATCCCTAAAAACTTTATCTTATCAGAATTTGCAATAACTTCTCCCTGAACCCGAATCGAAAAAGATCTTTTATTATACTTAACTACATTATCTATATTATTATGCCTAAATTGAGTTTTAAGAGCTTTATTATTCTTGCTAAATACACATAACTTAGTTTTCTCTGCCGACAAGGTAAGATCAAGATTATCTAATGAGGCAGAAATCTTGTCAGCTGCACTTTCGACTCTATTCAAAGATTCTCGATCGAGTCCATAGCAGAAAAAATGCACACATCGTCTGCGTACTGAATTATCTTGCACTCTTGGGAGTTGACCTCCTCCAATTCGAAGACGTAGATAGCGTACAACATAGGGCTCAGTACACTGCCCTGTGGCAGCCTTTTGAAAAGCCAAAAACCTTCTTCTATTTCTCTGTATTTACACCATACTTGACGCGCAGATATCAAATTAGTTAATAAATAAAGCGGCAGAACATGGGGGGGATATCCAGATTCGTTAATCTATTAACTATATATCAATTAAAACATCATATTATTTTTATCATATGCTTTGATATCAAGGAAATCAGCTATCATCGGAATATCCATTTGAAAACCTCGGAGAATTTCCGCATAGAGTTATGCATGCATGAAAGCCCTCTTCAAAAAGTAAACTGTGATACTTATTCTCACTTTCTAATCATCATCAATTTAATCTACTACTTAGAATTCTTTCTATTATCTTGCATAGACAGGATGCGAGAGATATTGGCCGAAATTTGCCATCTGTTTTAGGTATAAATGTGAGATATTTCCTCCAACCTAACGAGAAAGATCCACTAGCAAAAATGGAGTTGTAAATGCGGAGAAATATACATCTACCTATAAGAGATAGCTGCTTGATAATGACGTAATCGATATCATCTAATCCCGGGCTTGATGGACTTAGTCTTGAGATTCCTAATTACAAACAACAATTCTTCTTCCGTCAGAGGTGAGTCTAGAAACTCATTGTAGTTCTCACCTTCAAACGAAGGCGTCTTATTACATACCCATCCTATTCTAAGTTCATCTGTTCAAAAATCCTCGCCATCCATTTTGTCCGAAGAATATTCGTTAGTTGTCTCAGATTGATTGTATCTGGATTGAAATCTTTTGACTGTCTTCCAAACAAAGGATCTGAGTCCTTCCTCAGGCCTTCACAGAAATCTCTAAATTTATCTTGTTTAATTCTACGAAGTTCTCGTCTCGTAATCGCCACACTTTTTTTGTTTATAAATCCCTCAAAAAACCTGTCTGCTTAAACTTCTCCAAAGCTTCCTTACGAAGGTGCAACCTGTCACATTCGTCTGTCCATTATGGACACGGGGGAAGCACTTAATTCTTTTCCCGTCTCTCAGTATATCTGGACGAAGTAGCTGATGAAATCGCCTTGCCGATTATGGCAGTGAATGTTGAATACATAGTTACCGTTTCCATAAATTCTAGATCCGTAATAAGTTTTAGTTTCTCATCCATCAAAAAGTTCTCAGTCTGTGTCCCTAGCATGTAGACGCAAAACTCTCAATTCTGCAATCCGACTTGCCACACAGACTATCACCAGTACGGCAAATATTGGCAGGGCTCCAAATGTTGTGGGAATTAAAATCTCCACTAAAAAGAACTTTATCTTGAAATTATGAGAAGAATTTTTCCCATTCATCTTGATTTATCATTTAAATATTTAGAACTTACTAATGCTCTAAACAATGTAAATAAAAAATCAGCTCCGACAAAATTAACTATCTCATCATTAGTGAACTCCCAGAATTTGTGAAAAGGTCCCTCCTAAATGTACAATGACATTATTTTCACGAGAGTTTTTCCTGGAGGAGTGGAGGAATTATCTGTTTTTTTCATTCCAAAGGCAAACAGTAATAAAGTAAGACTTATTTGTATGTCGTCTTGTTTTCTTAAACTTCTCGAAAAAATTATTAACGAAAGTTTTTGTTGGTGGATTGAGCATAACAAACTAATTAACAACTCGCAATTCGAATTCAGAATGAATAAATCTTGTATCGATAGCCTTGCTCTACTTGTATCTGAAATTGAAATTCAATTTTATAAAAAAAGTTACTTAGCCGCAACATTTTTAGTTGATCTCAGATAGACAAATCCAATTCATAAACTATCCGGGCAACATTATCCGGTCTAATTTCAAAGGATTACTCCCGAGGTAGTATTTTAAGCCCCATTCTATTCTCAATCTACATTAACAAAGTGGACGACCTAATTTCACCTGAAATTAAAATTCTAAAGTTTGCTGACGATATAGCGCTGTTTGCAACAAATTCCCAACTAGAGTTGAATCTCAAGTCATTAGAACAACAAATAAAAATTTTATCTGTCTTGGCTAATAGGAAATTACAATTAGCTCCAGAAAATGTAAACTTATAATTTTTAATAGAATTAATATGACGGTTAATAACAGTCATATAAAAATAGAGAATATTATTCAACCATCTTCTCTGAGGTTTCTTGATGTTATTCTAGACAAACGTCTCAATTGGAACTCCCATATAGATTATGTAATCAAAAAATGCAAGATTCCGATAAGAATCCTCAATTAGGGCTACGTAGGGAGCAGACTCCATTACCATGCTTACACTATACAAAATTCTAATTAGATCCAGAATTGAATACGAAGGTTTTTTTTCCTTGTAAACCAAATCTATTTTACAAACTAGAAAAAGTCCAGTTAAAATATTTGAGGATAGTTATGGGTAACAGGACCTCCACTCCAATCAGTATTATATACAGCGAAACCAAACTTCTGCCGCTTGCTGGTAGATTCAAATTTTTAAACTACAAATTCCTTCTGAGATATATAGTGAAAGAAGACTGTCAACTTATGAATCTGGAGGATATCAGTGCTCTCGCCAAACATTATGCATATGAGAACAACTTCGACCCATGTTAGTAAGTTCGAGATAGTAAGCTCATATGCGAACTTTTTTATAAAGCATCAATTCCTAAATGCTACCAAATGAATTTTAAAAATCTTTACAACACATGTAACATTGATCTCAATAGAATTGGGAGCGGAATTGAAATCAAAGAAGCTCCCAATGCAAATTTAAAATTTTTCATCTGTTTCGGAACAAAACAAATGAACGCACCACTATTTAAACTGACGACTCTAGAATAATAAACAATACAAATTCATCTATTGGCGTAGCTAACTGGAATCCAAATGTTAATTTTGTAACTAGTTATAAACTATTTGACATTACTTCAATTTACACTGCTGAGGCAATTGCCATATTGACTGCTTTAAATCAAATAATTAAGTCCGAGTTAAATAAATTTGTAATTTTTTCTGACTCTAAGAGCATTCTCAATGCTCTTAATAACACACGCAAATTAAAATCAAACTGTGATAAATAAAAAGATCCAAGAAATAAATCAATCTATTATTCATTATAAGGAAAAAAACAAAGACATAGAATTTATTTGAATCCCTGCTCATAAAAACATATTAGGAAATGAAAATGCGGATGTATTAGCCAAAAGAGCCGCTTCGGAGGACCCACTGCTCGAGATATAGGTTCCCTATTTGAACATTGTTAACATTTTTAAATCCAAAAATAACGAAGATTTCTTGTTTCATAGAGCGTGTTTTAAATAAAGGCACTGAATTTTTTCAGTTGTATCATTCGCAATCGAATAATCCGTGGTTTCACGATAGCAATTTGAACAGGAAAGCTATGCTTGTCTATATTAACAGATTATGCAGCAGTCATAACTCTCTAAAAAGTAGCCTATTCAGGTTTAAATTACTGATAATGACCTGTGCTCCTGCAGACTTATCGAAAATGCGAACCATATTTTATGGGAATGTCCTAAATTTAATAACAAAAGAAAGCTCATGATTGAAAAATTCCATAAGATAAATATAAAAATCCGTATAGATATTAGAGAAATTTTAAAGAAAATGAAAAATACTGAATTAGAATTAATTACGAATTTTTTTTAGATCTAAGATAGATATATTTTAGTTGTATAAGCTTTAAATTTGAGGCTACGTGCAATTGTTTCCGTATCTGTATTAGTTTCGTTCTAATCTATTTTCCTTTCTTCCTTCTCATTTTGCTTACTCTAATAATTTATGCATTTAAAATATTCTAAATATTATGTTAAGCACTATTTCTATGCAATAATACTATTACGCTAATCTATCTGTAAGATCGCGAATGCGAATGAATGTAAAATGGCTGTATTTGTATCTAAAATACTTTACAATTAAACTGTTTTACAATTACAAAAACACAAATTCATTGCTGATACAAAGAATTTGTGTGTTTAAAGCAGTAAATTTGTATTTTTAAAATAGTGAATTTGTGATTGTAAGACTTTGGTTGGTTCAATTTCTTATGTGTTATGCGTTAGGCAAGAGTCTATGCTCCTCGTTTAAGTTGCGATTCTCGACACTCACGGTTCCTGGAAAGAAAAGGAAAAAAAATGAACTGGTGCAAAAGAACGGGGGGTCGAAATTGTATCTTCAAATGAGGTGAAAATTATAAAAGTGAACAAATTTACTGAGAGTATTCATAATTTAATTGGGCAATACCTAGTACCTTTGCTCACTTTTGTAATTTTTACCTACTTTCAAAATCCACAATCGAATTCCAGGCTTCATGAGTGCGTCGTAGGAAAGAGTGTCATGAACGTAACTTAATTCCGCAAAGGTAATTTTGTCTATGATTAGTCCCCATCAGAAAGGAAGAAAGATTAACCGCAGAAAATCGCCTTTATAAAGTTAAGTTTATAGAACTTATAGTAAATGGAAGAGAAATATGGATGTCGAGCTGTAAATAACTGTCTTTCTATCCTGCTTAGTGACAGTAAGTTAAAAAGAGAACTCGCGCCTTACTTGGCACATGCGCAGAAAGAAGAAAAGTCACTGAGTAGGGCACCTAAGTCGGATTTCGATTGGAAATATTCCGTTTTCCCCAAAAACACAATAAAAATCTAGAGAATAATTGAATAATTCCGATCGGAATCCAATTATTCAATTATTCTCTAGATTTTTATTGTGTTTTTTGGGGAATGGATTCCGATCGGAATTATTCAATTATTCTCTAGATTTTTGTGTTCTTTTTTGTTCCATGATAGGTGCTCAGAATAGAAATACATACAGAAATACATCTTCTGTCTTTCAGATGTTGCTCACTTCCACTCACTGCTTGGATAGGTTATTCCAGTTCCCTTTACTATGAGTTCTATAGTTAAGTTACATTTGTGATATTTTTTTCCTACGGAGCACTTATGCGCAGGACTACAAAAGTTCACAAGTGAATGTCAAGAATCGAAACTTAACTCAAAACGCAAAATCGGCCCATATTCTGAGGACTGGCTAGAGATTCTAAAGCTGGGTTTTCATTTGACACTACGCTCATTTTCAGCGTCAAAATAGGTAATGTGATCAAAATTGATAAATATCAAGCGTCAATTTTGATCACGTATCTTAAAGTAGAGATCGGTCAAAGCCCAGCATGATGAAATCACGTGATCTTGGAAATACACGCCAATATATCAACTCTAATTTTGATGAGAATTTTGACAGCAAGCTGGTGTCGCTTCTGGCAGAGTCAATCACGGATCGAGTCATAAGAACGCGGCAATGCTTGTCACGCGGCGAAACGCGGAAGTTGGCGCGATAGGCGCAATCAACGTCTTGCTTGCTCGGAAGTAATAAATATATAATTTTCATTCGCGCGACAAAAGTTAAATCTCCAAACCTCTTTTGCTGCGACAGAAATAATATTATATCATTTCTAAAAATTTTGCATGGTGAGACTTAAGAACATAGAATTATTGTTCTGTGTGCGGGAGCCATTACTCTCATATTCGCTTCTCTCTCTCTCTCTCTCTCTCTCTCTCTCTCTCTCTCTCACATCCGGTTTCACAACCGACTTCGGAATCGACCAATCATAGTTGATTATTTTTCTCACATCTAACTATGAAACTAATTTCATTTCAATGTCAATTTCTACGCCTACTCCTTAATCTATTGCTGCTACCCATTATAGACTGTGCATTCGGAGCGCTTCGCTTCGATAATATGGTTGCCCGTTGCTGTAAGCCGACAAGCATGATTGCTTGACATTGTTATGAATATTTGATAATAAATCTGTTGATTTGTAATGAATTTGATATAGTGAGCCTGATATTTGATAGTGTTTCATGTTTTTTTTGTATATAACTTTCCTCTCAAAATTCCTTAAAATTTTTCTCCATTATCAAATATAAAACTGTCCCCCGAATTTTCATACTTAATAAATTAATACAATACAATACATTAATACATTACATACAATTGTATGTGCAAAGCATTTTATTTTTTCACATTTACAAAATGAAAACTCTTTAAAATACTGATCAATTTTAAAATGTCACTTTGTGTTGAAAATTTTGCTCTTTAATATTTTTTAATATAAATATTCAAAATTCCTTATTTTCCATTTAAATAACAAAAATTAACTTACATCTCAAGACTATATACTTTTCCATAATTTTAATATCAAATTGTGCATAATTCATTAATGTTATTATGCTAATATTGTTAGACAATTCAAATTTGCCGCTTAGTGATGACGCAGTCAAGCAATTCTCATTGGCTGGGCATATGCTTGGAATGCGCAAGAGAATATATTCTTGTATTTTTACCATGCATTGAAGCATAATACAAACGAGGTGGAAGAGACAACATGGTTTGATTCACGCTTATAGCGCTATTAACGCGCTTATGATTAAAAACTAGATCTATGAAAGGTTCGATGACAGGGCTTCGATGACAGTCTATCTTTGTCACTCTCTGAATGTCAATAAGGAACGACGCTTGTGTCGACAATGTGTCATCAAATGGAAAGTACCCAAAGTATTACGAATGCATCTATTTTGACGCATAGACCATTTCAAATTAATGAATTTGTATATACGTACTTTATTTGGGAAAATGAATCCATTAAATATGTAAATCAATATTTTTAAATTGTAATTAGTTTATTTATGATAATCAAAAGAATATATATGAATGTTTAATTTATGTGTTTTTTTAGTTTAATACGGATTTATTTGCTGCAGAAGTTTAATGCATAAAAGTGCACAAGGAGTACATGTAAGTACAGTTTAAAACTGTTCAGGAACACGAAAGTACATATGTATGATCATATGTATCATATGTATGATTATCGCAGTTTGAGTATTTTTAAAAGAGCATTCGGCCGAGTGTTTTTATCTCGATTCAGATTATCTCAGTATTTTTTTAAAGTGGCTGACTACAATCAGTAACACATAGATTTTACTGTACTCAATGTGTACTTGAAATCATATACTATGTGTATTTTGGCCATTTTGATACATCAATTTAGGGTATCGATTATGTAAAGTTTCCCCTAGGAATGAATACTCAAAAAGTGAACAAATTCACGTAAATATAATGAATAAGCGATTACGTAGCTTTTGGCTGTTATAAAATGTGAAATAGTTCACGAGAAATTTTTCGACAAGTAACGAAATGTCTAAAATGTGAAATTTTAATTATTTTTTAATAAATTGATATAAACTAACTTATTTTTCGATCTTTTGGTCTGTTTTCTGTTCCTGCATTAGACTACATTAGAACTCTCTCGCTTTCAAATATCAAATATATTTGACAATCAAATATATTTGAATATCTATTTGAAATATATATTTAAAATGGATATTGCGTGGTTTCTCACTGTAAATGGTGCGAACGAAGAGGAAAGGCATGCACTTTTATTTACAAATGTAAAATATTAAAAATAATAAACTGTAAATAAAAATTACAAACAAATATAATGTGTATACTTTTTTGTAAAGGATGAATTATAGGAAGAAGTAACGATAGCTCTTAATTCATCAGGCTGAAAAAAACTTTAATGTCACAGAAACTGCAAAAGCCTTTCTCCAGGCATCAAGGAGTTCTTAATCTAGAAGAAGAATTCGTCCTCTTAGAGACTGCAGGATGACTTCGTCCTTATAGATCAATGTTGAAATAATATTGTTTTATTATAGAATATTGTATTATATTAGGTGTACAATTTTGCTTCCGCCGTTTTCCTATAGATGGCTTTAGTGGTAAGTGGTGGTCGAAATAAATAGATCATAGACGTTATACAATAAACTTGAGCATCTGTCAACATAACCCCATAGAAACATTAGTCGATTTGTGTCTGCATCATAAAGTTATTCTCGACTGAAAATATCAGTTTACGAGCCAAATTCTCGTCATTTGCGGGAGGTTTTAATTTTTTGCTTCAATATGAAGAAATCTGCGGCTGAGGCTCATCGAATGCTCTCAAATACTTATGGTGAGGCCG
>Ga0157363_1004673_pt1 | contig 12663 bp, 13 predicted proteins | sample AttsexASBM1_FD_111477 | JGI IMG/M metagenome (GOLD analysis project Ga0157363, IMG submission 111477) | Fungus gardens microbial communities from leaf cutter ant in Ribeirão Preto, State of São Paulo, Brazil - Atta sexdens ASBM1 | ecosystem: Host-associated > Fungi > Mycelium > Unclassified ...
AGTTTTGTCAGATTCATCATTCACCTCCTGAGCTGGAAACTGAGCAGCACTTTTTTCTCGGGCGCTACTTATCACTGAAGGGATTACGCTTGTGGTCTTTGCTGTCATCCCGCGTACGCGGAATTTCACCGTGTTGATTTGGGTTGTCTTTGGCAGGGTGATCATTTTCCTCTTGAGCATTGCCCGCGTCTGGCGCCGCTTCAGGAAGCCCCTTATGAACATCTCCTTCTTTCTTGCGTTGCTCGTTCAAATTATGGTGTTTCATGAATAACCTCACTGATATAGTCATTTAAGAATAGATCATGACTGTATGAATTATTTTAAAGTTCAGTAAAGGCAGAAATAACCGCTTACCTGTAAATAAATAAACGCAGCGATAAACGCCAAATAATCAAAAATTATCTTCACGATATTTCCCTGCTTAAACCCAGCTAATCAACCTGCCTGGCCATATAGCCAAGACAGGTTATTGCAGTAACTGGAAATTCTTATCTCCGCTTTTTTATACCGTTCGGTTTTTACTGGTAAAACCTGTTATGGCTTGAACCTTACATACTTCAATGCGACATTCCATGTTGCAGGAATCAACTATCCTCAAGATGAAAAACACTGGACCGATAAGCCAGCCGGCTTAAGCTGAGTCAACCGCTTGATACAGCATCTCTTACGCGCGCTGGTCTATAGTTACAATCAACGAAATATATAACGCATACCCCAGTCAGGAGAGCATATGGGAGGCTTCGATCTGCATAAGTTTCTGATTAATGATCAACCTTACACCTTTCTTTTCGAAGTCATCGTTCGTGTATTTATTGCTTATGCTGTTGTGTTCATTTTCCTCAAAATCTCTGGCAGGCGAGGTGTGCAGCAACTGTCGCTTTTTGAAGTCGTGGTCATACTGACACTGGGGTCTGCTTCAGGGGATGTCACTTTTTATGATGATGTGCCCGTTCTTCCGGTCATTCTTGTATTCGTGGTTCTGCTCCTTCTCTACAGGTTAACCACGTGGGCCATGACGAAGTCTTCCTACATCTCAACGCTGGTGGAAGGAGACGTGGTGACGTTGATCGCTGAAGGAAAATACGTCTCGGCTAATCTCGACACGCTTAACATTTCAGAAGATGAATTCCTGATGGAGTTGCGTCTGAAAGGCGCGGAGCACCTTGGGCAGATCCGGCTGGGCCTGGTTGAAGTCGATGGCCAGTTAAGCCTGTACTTCTACAAAGATGATGAGGTTGTACCTGGTCTTTCAGTCTTACCTGCCGAACACCGGCCCTGCTACACCCACATTCCTGACAGCGGTCTGTTCGCCTGCAACCGCTGCGGTACACTCAAGAATCTCAATGCAGGGGACATGTGCGCCTGCCCTGAGTGTGCACGAAGGGTGTGGAGTCGCGCTTTACATACAGTACGCACGTAATCGTTACTGACAGACACACATATCAGATGCAAACAGATCATAGCTGCAGTTATCGGGATAACCTGAGTAACATCTGTCAAAATACAATTTTTACTCGTGCAACTGTTCGGATAAAGGACAGCCCTCAGGCAGGGCATTTTCGGGTTTAAGGGAAAGGTCGTAACCTCAAATGCCTCTCGAAACAGGACCAGATATATCTGGAATATAAATATGCACAGTCATTTTTTTGAATGTCTGGAGGAATTCTAATGAAATGGTTTTAAATATTAGCGAACCGGCATTTCGTAATGTTTTGTCAAAACAACCCACATCACATTTTCTGCACAACATCTTCATCTTCTTTTCAATAAGTTAGTAATGTCGGGCGCAAAAGACGTCTGGCACAAAAGTGAAACTTGAATTTTAACCCGTGACTTGCTGCCCCCAGTAAATCACGGGATTTTTTTGTACTACTGAAATAACCCCCAGCAATGAATATCCTCCCCTAAATTTTCACACTTTAATGCATCCCAATTTAGTATTTTTGGGGCAGCACAAAAGCAGCTTAAAATTCAAAGTGCGCTCTAATTCAGTCAGAGATATTGCTTGCCGAATGTTAATATTTTCACGAACAAGCACAGGCTAACAGATTTCTATATGTCATCCTGTGCTTGTGAAGCGCATGATTAGCGGGGGAATTAAGCCTGCTTAGGCTGACCATTGGATGCAGTGAGGCCGCCATCGACTGGCAGGTTCACCCCGGTGATGTATCGTGCATCGTCGCTGGCAATGAATGCAATAGCACTGGCGATGTCTTCAGCCTCTCCTGCTCGTTGCAGGGGAATACGATCGTAAAAGCGTTCCAGCAACGCTTTATTATCCTTCATGTCCTCAGTAAGATCCGTCAGGGTAAAACCGGGACAAATCGCGTTAACACGGACCCCGTCAGCGCCATAATCCATGGCCAGCGCCCGCGTGAAGTTAGTCACCGCACCTTTTGCCGCATTGTACACACTCATTCCCCAGTCACCTCCCAGTCCGGATACCGAAGATGTGTTCACAACATTGCCCCTGGTCTTAAGCAAACCAGGCATGAAGAAATGGGTGCAGTGGAAAACACCATCCAAATCGGTGCTCATGAGTTTTCGCCAGTCCTCGACTGAGACTTCATGGATTTTCCCCTGAACCACGCTACCTGCGTTATTCACCAGCACATCGACTCTGCCAAATGAACGCTGCACCAGTTCTGACAATTGTTTTACCTGTTCAGGAACGCCGACGTCACACTGTGCAATCAGGTGCTGCGAACCAGGTAGTGTATTGAGTACGTTATCGAGTTTTTCACGGGTTCTCCCCACCAGCACCACTGAAGCCCCTTCACTGGCAAAACGCTTTGCGGCAGCAGCACCAATGCCGGAACCTGCGCCGGTAATTACGACAACTTTTTCTGAAAATCTCGACATACTTACTCCTCACTTTTTGAATATGTGAAGACTAAGCCTGGCAGCCATGAACGGGAGTTCAAGCGAAGCAGCGTCAGTAGGATAGATGGTAAGCGAAAAGAAACATGTCAGCCCTGCGGTTCGTTGGCAAGGCTGAGATGTTCTGGCTGACTACCTGTTATGGCTTCAGGATAACCTTAGTCCATCCCGGCGCTCTTTTATCAAAATTGCTGTACCCTTCAGGGGCTTCAGCCAGACTTAACCTGTGGGAGACGATTTGTCCCGGGCTGGCTTTTCCCTGATGAATCAGGCGCGCAAGCTGGCGATTATAGGCTTTGACGTTGGCCTGGCCCGTTCTTATAGACTGCCCCTTGAACCAGAAGCTGCCAAAATCGAAAGGCATTTTTCCTTCCTGAGCCAGAGAGCTTTTTGCCCCCGGATCCTGAGGAACAAACACTCCAACGACACCGATGCCTCCTGTTGCCTTGGTGGATGCCACAAGACTGTTCATGGTGGCGCTGTTGTCTTCATGGCCATGCTTGTTACAGCACTGATACCCTACACATTCACAGCCGCAGTCCGTGCCTCTGCCGTCCGTCAGTTCAAGAATCTTCTGCACCGCTTCATCACCGGCCGCATTCACAGGCGTTGCGCCGAGCTTTTCTGCAAGTGCCAGACGATCGCTGTGGGTGTCGATAACGAAGACCTGAGAGGCCCCCTTTATGACTGCGGAGTGGGCAGCCATTAACCCCACTGGTCCTGCGCCGTATATGGCGACGGATTCCCCGGCCCGCAAGCCTGCCAGTTCCGTTGCATGCCACCCTGTCGGGAAGATATCAGAGAGCATAACGTAGTCTTCCTCTTTATCAAATGCGTCCTCCGGCAGTACCAGACAGTTGAAGTCTGCAAACGGCACCCGTAATAACTCCGCCTGACCACCGTCCCAGGGCCCCATTTCTGCAAAGCCATACGCGGCACCCGCACTGCCGGGGTTTGCCGTCAGACAGAACCCCGTCAGGCCCCTCTCACAATTTTCACAAAACCCACAACCCACATTGAAGGGCATACAGACACGATCCCCTACCTTGATACGCTCAACGCCATTTCCCACCTCAATCACTTCGCCTAGATTTTCATGACCGAAAATACGGCCCTGCTCAAAGCTGGTCCGCCCTTCATACATATGTAAATCAGAGCCACAGATATTGGTGGTTGTGATGCGAATAAGCGCATCCGTGGCACGTTCAATTTTCGCATCAGGCACATTTTTAACGGAAACATCAAAAGGCCCATTATAAACAATCGCTTTCATCTATAGGTTCCTGTAAATAACCGAAGCAAACTGACGCTTCGTTTTAATTTGGATGACCAGAGAATTAAATATGGCACATTAAAGCACAGCGCACAGAAATATAACCGTCGCGCTTGCATGTCCGTGAGGATATATTAATATTAATAACGTAACACGCACATGACGTGTATATGCCGTCATGTTATTTATTACTCATGAAGAGGCAGTATTATGACTCAACATAGAGGCGGTTCAGGCAACTTTGCAGAAGATAAAGAAAGGGCTTCTGAAGCAGGAAAAAAAGGCGGACAGCATAGTGGCGGTAATTTTAAAAATGACCGTAACAAAGCGTCCGAGGCCGGTAAAAAAGGTGGTCAAAACAGCCACCGCGGTTCTTCCTGAGTTGCAGTGAAAATAAACTGCAAAGGGCACTCTACCTCCCCTTTGTGTGAATATACAGCAGGGAGCGTTCCTCCCTGCTTGCTCTGACTGAAGTTTTATATTGAATATCAATGTTCTGTTTTCCTCGCGTATAAATTGGTCGGTTGACTAAGCGGTGCGATTGCTGAAAATCGCACCTTTTTTTATTTCTGAACGCAATATTGATCTTGATTAACGGTTTCGCTTGTCGTATGGATTACTCTGAAATAACGCGTTTTTACCTTTTATCTTTCCCCCGAAAAGACCTAAACCTCTAATTATCTGCCATAATTTCCCTTATTAATCCCCGCGGAGTAATTTTATGTTTCGATTTTTATCTTCTCTGTTCAGCAGTCCGGAGTCCTTATTACAGGTCATGAGCCAACAGGATATGAAAGAGTCTATTGAAGAGGGAGATCGCATAATTATTGATGAAGATGGCAACGCGTCAGTCAACCCTTTAAGCCCAAAAGTGCAAAGAGATTTTAAAGAACACATTAAAATGTTAAAGGATATTTGATGGGAACGGCAATCTTTATGGTGTTGATGGTGTGCGGATACTGGTATACCAGCCGGGATATGTCGAGCCGGTTAAAAATAAAACGTTCGATCGGTTGGGATGTCTATTTTCTGATTGCACTTTATGGTTGTATTTTTGTTCTGCAGGGCGTCCTTGCGACAGGCTTTGTCTGGCTGGTCCTTTTGGCGGCGTCAGCCGTGAACAACACGTTTGGCCTGTCTGAGGTTATCCACGCGCGCTGGCATGTCGAATTTATGACATGGAGTTTTCTGGGTATTCAGGCGCCCGTTGTCATTATGCTGGCTTTCGCTGTCACGTTTTGCGTTTACCGATCTAACTGGGCGAACAGCGCTCGCCTGACCGCCAGCAGTCGTAAGGATCTCTATCAGCGCCTCTCACGCTCAAACGGTATCGAAGCGATGTTGCTGCAATGCATGGAAGAAGGCGAACTGGCATGGGTCACGCTTAAGTCCCGACGCATTTACATCGGCATGGTCCATGCCGCCACATTTGAGTATGCCAGTACAGCCAATATTGTTCTCATCCCCATGCTCAGTGGTTATCGCGACGCCCGTACGCTTAACCTGGCGGTTGAGCACAACTACAGCCACTGGTACCACATGCACAACATTGATTTCACCTCAAAGCCGAAGTCCGCACTGGAGTTTCGTAAGGTCATCATGGTCGACCAGATTGAAAGTCTGTCATTGTTTGATCCGGCCAGCGCCAGCGCACTGGCGATGGATGCTGAGGGCGCTGATTCAGCCTGACCGCTTGGCTCTTACAAGTGTACTTAACTACACTCAGTACTCATCAAGCTAAAACGAGGAAAGCAATATGACTGATCGTCCCGTCAAAGGTGATAATCCCGATTACAATCCGCGGAAAAAAACACCTGAAAAACAGCCCAAAGATGACGAAAGAAATGCGCCCGAGTCAGGCGATAAACAGCCTGATTGATGACGTACTCAGGGTGTTCAGAAGACAATTTTCTGAACACCTTTTTTGTTAATTATGCTTTTTACTGAATAACTGGCTGGCCGTATCCCGGATAACCTGTGATGTCCCCCGATCGCCTTTCACCATTGATGACATGAATGCCTTAGCCTGCTTAAGGGTAATATGTGGCGGTAAGGGTGCGACTTCAGGATCCGTTTTCACCTCAAGTAGCACCGGCCGGTCAGCGCTGAGCGCGCGTTGCCATGCGCCTGCCAGTTGCTCAGGGTTATCAACATAAATGCCCACCAGCCCAAGTGATTCTGCAAAAGCCGCATATTTCACGTCGGGCAGTTGCTGCGTGGCTTCAAAACGCGGATTGCCTTCCATCACGCGCTGCTCCCATGTCACCTGATTCAAATCCTGATTATTAAAAACGCAGACGATCAGCCGGCCATCAGCCCACTGCTGCCAGTACTTCTGAATGGTGATTAACTCCGCCATGTTATTCATCTGCATTGCGCCATCACCGACCAGCGCGACAACTGGACGTTCAGGATGAGCAAACTTGGCCGCAATCGCATAAGGCACGGCCGCCCCCATACAGGCCAGCCCGCCGGAGAGCGTCGCCCGTTGTCCCTGCTTAACGCGGTAATCTCGCGCAAACCAGTTAGCGCAGGAACCGGAATCCGACGTGACGATGGCGTTATCAGGCAGCTGCGGAGACATTTCCCAGACCACGCGCTGAGGATTAACCGGGCTGGCAGGCGCCAGCGCACGCTCCTCCATCTGCTGCCACCAGTCCTGCACCTGCACGGCAATCTGTTCCTGCCAGCTGCGATCCTGTTTTTGTTCGATCAGTGGAAGAAGCGCACGCAGGGTTTCAGCGGCATCACCGTGCAGATTGACCTCACAGGGGTAACGCAGGCCGAGCATAGCGGGATCGATATCTATCTGCACGGCACGCGCCTGCCCCTCTTCAGGCAGAAACTCTGTCCACGGGAAACCACTGCCAATCATCAGCAACGTATCGCAGTTCTGCATCATTTCCCAGGAAGGTTTGGTGCCCAGAAGACCAATGGAGCCCGTAACAAACGGTGCATCGTCTGGGAGTACATCTTTCCCCAGCAGAGCCTTAGCCACGCCAGCGCCCAGCTGATTCGCCGCCTGCACCACCTCTACCGCAGCACCACGTGCACCCGAACCGATAAGGATCGCCACTTTTTTTCCGGCGTTCAGGACGTCTGCCGCACGCTGCAGGTCAGCCTCATAAGGCATTATTTTGGGACGCTGGTAGCCACTGCCAGAATGGGTGAACCCGTGCAAATGAGGAGGTGCCTGCCACTCCTCATCCTGGATATCTTTGGGGATAATGAGTACAGCCACCCCGTTTTGTGCTTTCGCGATGCGCACGCCGCGATCAACGAGGTGGCGTACCTGAGCCGGTGCCGCGGCCTCCTGCACAAAGTTAGCCACATCGGCAAACACCCGGTCGAGATTCATCTCCTGCTGATAACTGGCGCCTCGCGCGGTCGCCTCAGCCTGACCGGCAATCGCCAGCACGGGCGCATGGTCCATTTTGGCATCATAGAGCCCGGTCAGTAGATGTGTTGCGCCCGGCCCTCCGGTTGATAAACACACGCCGAGTTCGCCCGTAAATTTGGCATGACCCGCTGCCATAAATGCCGCCATTTCCTCGTGACGAACCTGAATAAACTCTATCCCATCTCCTTTCTCGTTAGCACGCTGTATTGCGCCCAGAACGCCATTGATGCCATCACCCGGATAGCCATAGATGCGGGTTACGCCCCACTCTTTCAGACGCTGGACAAAGAAATCACTGGTTTTTATGCTCATGGTGTCGTTTCCTTTCTAGGGTCAGGGGGTAAGAAGACGTATTGCTGGCTTTGCAGCGCTCTCAGTTGTTGCTGCCTTTGCCTGACCATTTCCATTCCCTGACTTCGGGCACGTCTTCCCCATGTTCGCGCACGTAGCGATGGTGTTCAGCAATCCGCTCCTGTAGGTCATCCAGCAACTCAGGATGCCGTTCGGCCAGCCCAGGGACGTGGAGAATGGCCGACTGTGCCAGATGATAGCGGTCAAGCTCGTTGAGTACGGTCATGTCAAATGGCGTCGTGGTCGTGCCTTCCTCATTGAAACCATGCACGTGGAAGTTACTGTGATTGTTTCGCTGGTAGGTCAGACGATGGATGAGGCTGGGATAACCGTGGAAGGCAAAGATGACCGGTTTATCACGCGTGAAGAGCGCATCAAACGCGGCTTCAGACTTACCGTGAGGATGCTGTTCCTGCGTCTGCAGGGCGAGCAAATCGACCACATTGACGACCCGGATGCGCAAACTCGGCAAATAGCCGCGCAGCAGATCCACCGCTGCCATCGTCTCCATGGTGGGCACATCCCCGGCACAAGCCATTACCACATCAGGTTCCCCTGCGTCACTCGCCCAGCCCCACTCACCCATCCCGGCTTCACAGTGGGCAATAGCGGCAGGCATATCGAGCCACTGCGGTGAGGGCTGCTTGCCGGCCACAATGACATTGATACGGTCCCAGGTATTCAGGCAGTGGTCGCCGACCCACAACAGCGTGTTGGCATCAGGCGGCAGATAGATACGCACGATGTCAGCTTTTTTGTTGGCAACGTGATCGATAAATCCAGGGTCCTGATGGCTGTAACCGTTGTGGTCCTGCCGCCAGACGTGGGATGAGAGCAGGTAGTTCAGCGATGAAACGGGCTTTCGCCATCCCAGCTTACGGGTGACCTTGAGCCATTTGGCGTGCTGATTGAACATCGAGTCGATGATATGGATAAACGCTTCATAGCAGTTAAACAGCCCATGCCGCCCCGTCAGCAGATAGCCCTCCAGCCAGCCCTGACACTGATGCTCACTGAGAATTTCCATTACGCGCCCGTCACGCGCTAGTTGCTCATCATAATCTTTGAGCGGCGCCATCCAGGTGCGGCTGGTGACATCAAATACCGGGGATAACCGGTTTGATGCCGTTTCGTCCGGGCCGAACAGCCGGAAGTTAACCTGATTCTGCTTAAATATTTCACTGAGATAGCGGGCAAACTGCGCGGTGGCTTCCCGGCTCTGCTGCCGGGGGATCCCGTATCAAAGGCAAACTCGCGAATATCCGGGGTGACCAGTTCTCGTCGGAGTCGGCCACCGTTGGCGTAAGGTGTCGCACCCATTCGTTTGCTGCCCTCAGGTGCCAGCGCCCGCAGTTCAGGCATCAGTTTACCGTTCTCGTCGAACAGCGTTTCTGGCTTATAGCTGCGCATCCATTTTTCCAGGATCGCCCGGTGTTCATCATTCTCGCGACAGGCGGAAACCGGCACCTGATGCGCGCGCCAGAAATCCTCGACTTTCTTTCCGTCCACTTCTTTCGGCCCGGTCCAGCCTTTTGGACTGCGCAGCACTATCATCGGCCAGCGTGGTATCGTCTCTGACGCTATGCCGTTGCGGGCTTCCTGCTGATAGTCCTGAATTTTGCTGAAAGCATTGTCGAGCGCTGCAGCCATTTGCTGATGCATATCCGCAGGTTCATGACCACTGACAAAGAGCGGTTCATATCCGTAACCGCTGAAGAGCTGCTCTAAATCCTCGTCGCTGCTGCGGCCCAACAGCGTCGGGTTGGCAATTTTGTAGCCGTTGAGGTGCAGGATCGGCAGTACCGCGCCATCTCGCTGGGCATTGAGGAACTTGATACCGTGCCAGCTGGCAGCCAGTGGCCCCGTCTCCGCTTCTCCATCGCCAATCACGCAGGGCACAATCAAATCGGGATGGTCGAAGGCGGCGCCAAAAGCATGTGACAGGGAATAGCCCAGCTCGCCCCCTTCATTTATCGACCCTGGCGTTTCAGGTGCGGCGTGGCTGGGGATACCACCTGGAAAAGAGAACTGCCTGAACAGGCGCTGCATTCCTTCCGCATCGTCCGAGATATGCGGATATATATCGCTGTAGCTGCCCTCAAGCCAGGTGTTGGCCACCATGCCCGGTCCACCATGACCGGGCCCACAGACATACAGTAAATTGAGGTCGCGCTGGCGAATGATCCGGTTGAGGTGAGCATAAATAAAATTCAGTCCCGGCGTGGTACCCCAGTGGCCCAGCAGGCGAGGCTTGATATGTTCCGGTTTGAGAGGCTCGCGAAGAAGAGGATTATCCATCAGATAGATTTGGCCAACCGAAAGGTAGTTAGCTGCACGCCAGTAGCGATCAAGCAACGCCAGCTCGTTGGTTGCGGTAACAGATTGCATATATCCTCCCGTGGCTTAGTGATTCACTAACCCTAATAGAGGATCAACGAAGTCGCGAGCCAGACGGCAGACTGCATCAGTATCGTTGGATTCTCACTGTTCTTACTCATGGTGAGTTATGTCCGTCATGCAACCGCAGCGTGCTTCAAGAGAGATTAACTAGCAATTACCTCAAAACTCAGGTTTTTCTCCGGGCAAAGACTCACTCAGTTCCTGCCCTTCCACACCAGCATAGAAGATGATCAGCTCTGTGGTCTTATCCGTTGTGTAACCGCGATGTGCACTGTTAACGGTTTCATTTAAAGTTTCACCGGCATTAAAAGATTGTGTCTGGCCTGTTTCTTTATCTTCAATCGTTAACTGGCCCGACAGAACGTATGCTGTATTAGGCATAGGATGTGTGTGCCAGGGCAACTCACTGTGTGGAGGCAGTGTCATGCGCATTACCGATATCTGTGGCTTACCGGCAGGATATGCCTCATAAAGCTGGCCATTCCAGGCGGCACCACTTTGCAATATGCAGTCGTGTACGGGTTCTGAAGCGGCGTCGTTTGATGTCTGAGTGTTATCCTTCATTACAGCTCCCTGTGGTTAACGTCACTACGATTGTAGTCGACACATGCCTACCTGCGATCAGCTTCTACATACTAGGCCATCGTCAATGAAGTCGTTATCGAAAAGCTCAGTGAGTGGCCGAGCCTGCATAAAAAGTTAAATCAGTCTCCACATTATTTATTGAGCTTTTGGGTTGAGCTGTGCCCGGATGGTTTACACATGGCGTGAAGCGTCATGTCTCAGGCACTGATGCTGCCTCACCATTCATAAAATAAAAGTGATATGAAACAAAAGTCAGAGACCAGTTTTTAAATGAAACCTTCAGCCTGGAATCATTCGCTCAAGATCACTTGAGGGTGCAGTAAAGCAAATTACAGGATAAGAAAGACGCAGTGAGGATATTGATTCATTGGTAAAAAATATAAAAAAACCCGACACAGAGTCGGGTGGTATAAACTGCACCTTCAATACGGAACCAGCATTGTTCCTGATTTCAGGATAGAGTTAAAAAGACAAATCCCCTAATTATTTTATCCCGTAATGGCAATTAATTTACGACTATGTGCACCGCAAACAATTTTAAGTCAAATTCAGCAGAGTTAACTATTATGCAAATGCATTTAGTTATCATTACTAAAAACATCACGTCGTGAGTTCATCCCTGTCTTTACTGTATACCGCCTCGTTTTTACCCGATGTCTGGCATGGTTGATAACATCGAGCCATCGCGGATCTGAAATGTTGGAAATATAACTCTGGAGATCAACGTTCATCTGGGACCAAACAGCCAGTCTGCAGGTGCGATCCCTGCCCAGTGTTCCTGCAAGGTTATGGATTGCTTCATCAACCTGTCTTTTGACCTCGCTGAGTACATTTCCTGACTGGTACGTGGCAGCAAGGCGGCGAATTTCATTTACGCAGAGACTGATTTCAGCATGATGATTATGCACACTTTTCCTATTAAAATTTCTGTTTGTTATTGAAATAAAGGGGGCTTTAATTTGATGATGTAAAATGAACATTGCCAGTGTAATGGATATCTCTGAGAAACCCTTTAAATATCTGAAATTATTTTCAACCTGAGATCAGTTGAAACCATAACCAATGGAACAGTTAAGCTTAAGTCATGAATTACTCAGGCACCTAAGCCAAATAAAATGCAGCTAAAATAATTAATTCAGATAATGCGTGCATATTCATAATTATCAGTTACAGTCTCCGGGCAAAAAACAGTCGCACGTAACGAATGAAACTTCGAAACGCCCTTCTACACAGATTTTCTCAGGATTACGGAATCCACCTCTGGTCTGTAACCCCGTCGTCAGCCCCACGCCTGCAGGTAAGGTAATGAGTTCAATAAATACACCAAAAGGACTCATACCAAACCATGCCTGATTACCCGGCCCTTGCGGCAATTACCGTGTTCAGACAGCTTCGCGTGTTTCGGGCCACGCTACAGCGCTACCCTCATGAGTAAACAGGTTACCCTGAAAATCAATGACCCCGGCAGCTTCAAGCCACATCCACTCTTCGGGACGTTCTATGCCCGCTGCAATGACGTTAATTTCCAGTGCAGAACAGCACCGAATCACCGCCTGGACGACTGCCTGTTTAGGGCCGCTGCGATGTATGTCGCGTATGATCCCGGCACCTATACGGACACGGTCAGGCTGAACGTGTGCCAGTAGCGAGAGCCCAGCTGAGCCATCGCCAAAATTATCAATTGAAAGACTGATGCCTGCCTGTTTGAGCTGGCGCACCGATGCCGTAAAAAGATTGAGCTGGGAAATCACCTCTGTCTCGCTGACGCCCAGTA
>Ga0157363_1004674_pt1 | contig 12662 bp, 8 predicted proteins | sample AttsexASBM1_FD_111477 | JGI IMG/M metagenome (GOLD analysis project Ga0157363, IMG submission 111477) | Fungus gardens microbial communities from leaf cutter ant in Ribeirão Preto, State of São Paulo, Brazil - Atta sexdens ASBM1 | ecosystem: Host-associated > Fungi > Mycelium > Unclassified ...
CTCTCTCTCTCTCTCTCTCTCTCTCTCTCTCTCTCTGTCTCTCTTTTTCTCTTAACGGTACGTATTTCATCGTTGAATAACTCTCGCGGTAGATGAATATCGATCGTTACGAAGCTCTCATGTTGGAATATTGTGCGAATGCCAATTCTACCGTTTTAATTTTGTATTGGCATACGCGGCTATTGGAATCACAATCGCAGAATCAATCGGTAGTCGCCGTAGTCAAATTTGTCCGTTCGCCGAGCGAGAACAACAACCGGGTGATATGCAAACGAGCGAGTGTCGGCCAAGAGAGACAGAGTGCGAAATATATATATATATATATATATATATATATATATATAGACTATATATATATATATATATAGACAGAGAGAGAGAGAGAGAGAGGGGGATGGGGAGAAAGAAAGAGAGAGAGGAAGATCGAGCGAGCGAGCGAAGCGGAGGGGAGGATGGGTCGGATAGTTTACATTTTCCAGATTGAAATGTTAACCCAGTAGAAAGGTGGTCGGCGTGCGTGTGCATTACGGCCGATAACCCGATAACGCCGAGCTGCGTCGGTGTATGCATCACGCCCTTACATCCAGCATCCCCGTTCTAGTCCGCAATGAAGCAATCACCGTCGATAAGCATTGTACAGGTCCGGCACAATGGACAAGACTTTCCAGCCACCCTGCCTCCCCTGCCCTCCTTTATCCGAGCTACCATATCTCTGCTTCCCTAGCCTATGAAATCCCAGCATAATCTTCTCTGATCGAATAGCTGTCCGAATTAAACAGAAGCGGTCTTTTAATTTCTTTTTCATCGTTCGGCTTCAAAGTCACTTTCTAATTTTGATGTATCGAAACGCGACACATTATTATTATTTGAAAAATGATACACGAAAAAGACGGTTTTACTAAAATATCTAAAAATTTAACTACAAATTCAAAAATAATTTTTTGTTAAATTATCAATATAATCATTTAATGTTCATTTCCACCAACTTACTCTTCATCTTTTTCTAATCTTTAGAACTAGAAAAAAACAAAGAATAAATTGAATCGAGATTAAAGTTAATCTACATTGGTGAAAATGGAGGACATTAGATGCTTAAACTGATGAGAATGTCAAAATTTTTTGCAGCATGGCTCATCATGCTTGAATGTCTTACATAATGATTCAACACAAAATATTCTCAAATCTATATTTAGCCAAATTTTTAAATACTTCAATAAAAAAAATCACTCTTTCTGTGTATAAGATATGATACTATTTCTAGCTTCATTTGACAAAAGTAAACATAAATATTAATTAGTATTAACTTTATGAATTTTTTTTTAACAATCACAATATTCTTTTACACTGAAAGTATCGAATAGAAACACGATTATATGTGAAAGGTATTGAAGATGCACATCTTTTTATGATCGCTTCATCTGACGCGCTATATAAGTAGTGGCCTATTTGCAAGCCCCTTATGTAGTTAAGATTAAAAAATCAATCGTGAATAAAATCGTCAAGAGTGCAATGCGAAATTTAATTGCACTGGCACACTAGAATATGCACGGACCGCGATCGAAAGTGTTTCTCGACCAGACAAGTTGGTGGGAGGAAAAAAAAAGGTGATGAAAGTCCAAATAAAGTAGACAAAGGCGCGATGAAAAACGACGGTAATTTTTCTCGATACCGATACCCGCGTTCGGTTTTTCACTGTGGCTTGCGCGCAACTAATTACCCGTATGCCACGTGTTATTATAAATAGCCAATCGTTACCGGCACAGCCGCATTCACGATTCGCCCATAATGGCGTGTTATCGGATAAATAAAACAGATAGCCGGGAGAGAGGGTGCGCCTCGATTATACGTCGGCATCCCCTGCAAACGCAGCTATACTCGCGGCTCGCAATTTCTCGTTATTATTTTAGCACATTCAGATGCGATAGATACACATTGCGATAGATACACAAATTGCAGCGCGTACATGCTCGCGTACATTATCTCTTACATAAGACATTGTATATCACGGGGACGCTTGTCTAAATTTCCTTCCAATTTCCTTCTTTAGAAATTCGCTAATAAGGAAAAAAAAAAAGATTATCGGAAGAAATATATATATCAACGACGATAATGAATATATCTCGGGCTTTACTATTAGATTTCTATTTTTATGTTGACTAAAGAGAATAGAGCAAAATGAATTTACCATATTTTTATTTATTTTATTTGTTTTTCTTTTCTTTTTTATGAAAAAGTTGAATACTGAACGATTTTCTTGTTGATATTGACGGTGGCAAAATGCGCACACGGGGTAGTAGTTTTCGCCACACGCGGTATTCAAGCTAAATACATTAGAAAGCTCATTTAAATACGACACAATGGCGAAGCCGGGCGCCGTGTCGTCCGGATAAATTCGTTGGCTGAAGTAATACTGTCCATCGCGTTTCCTGACGCGTCATTCTCGGCGGGACGGGCATCGCGCGAATCGATATCGCCACATCGGGGGAACTTGGTCATTATTCGAGATCGCGGGACAACTGGCACCCGATTTTAATTACTTTAACGACATTTATTCATTTCCGAACGACGATGAGCGCGACCGGTATTTCGGCGGTTGCGCGCAAACCCGATGTCAATACTTTCCCGTGGCAAACGCCGCGGAAGACAATCGCGTTGACACCCCGTGATGGATGTCCCGCCTGCTCAAAATACCCCCTCAGTTTTCCCGCCAATAAAGCCCATTGTAAATGCGAACTATTCGAAATATTAGATCGGCACAGCGATTACGGCCCGTTCAGTCATCGCCGTTGACGCACCGTAATCCTTTCCCACCTCTCTCTTTTCTTTTCTCTCTCTCTCTCTCTCTCTCTCTTTCTCTCTCTCTCTTACTTGGCATTTACTTCGCATCACTTTTGCACTTTCGCTTGATTTTCGCCATACAATAAAAAAAAAAACAATTTTCATTTTCTTTTTGCTCGAAAATAATTTAAAGAAAAATGCGCTGATAAAAGTCTCAAGCATCACTATGTAATATTAAGTACCAAAAGATAACGGAAAAAATTATCAATTTTACATTATTTCCATATTATTACGATTATCCAGACCTGCCTCGACTTTTCAGAAACGAGACCCGATAGTCAGCGCTCGTTTCTATTTCATATTTCATGCCCCATTACGTAATAATGCGGACGTTTAAGAAACCGACTATATCCGAAATTTAACATATTAATATCTACCCCGCTGTTGCGATTGAATTATTAAAGCGCAATAAAATTCCAAATCGATTGTAATTATAATAATACGCGGAGGAGAAGGAAAACACCACTGTAGTTCTTAGCCGCAGAGAGCTTTATTAATCCAAAAAGCTTAACGAGATGTTGAAACGCGACGTTGACGTTATACCTATTATTACACTCAAACCGCGAAGGCTATTCTTCTATCGGGAGCGGACAATCTGTCATACCGCGCGCTCAATGAACAGCTTCACATGATACTCACTTGATATTTCAGTAACCGGGCGCGTAAGCAGAAAATCGCGTGCATCATTGTAGCAATAACGCAAGATTACAACATGACGCATTCCCGCCGCACGCTACAATTACGTTATACAATGTTCCCTCTACGATATCGCGAAATAAACAAATAAAAATGAAATAAACGAATAAAATAACCCGCCAGACAAGGATCGCTATGACCAAAGTCTTTTACGAACGGTTTCTCACTCGGCGTGTCTCGGAACCGCCACGGTTACTTCAACGCAGAAGTTGTTTGGATTGTTCTTAATCTCCATTGTAATTGCACGCGCAGTCGCTGGGAATTGTGGCTGGCCAATTTTGAATTTGGATTGTCGGCCCGATGATGGATCGGCCTTTTGTACGCGGCGCTGATGATACCTCGCAGATGTATCCACCGCACCCTTTTCGGACGAAACCACTTGCCGGTGATTATCGATTAAGCGCATGCATACACCGCCTCTCGCCGATCCTTTTTCCCCCGCCATCCTTCCGTCTTGGTCCTCCTTTTTTTCTTTCTCTCTTCGAATACGCTTTAGTATTTTTTATCTTGAACGCTCGACATCTGGCCTAGACGACTTTCAGGGCCCGTCACGAATTTACGTTCTTCCGTCAGTTGATACATGGCAAAGTCGATCGATTTTATAATGCGCAATTAAAACTATGTTGAAAGTGAATAAAAGCCAATTTAATTTTGAAGATGTCTTGCAGCTCTTGCAACGATAATAACTTTTTAATTCGATCAATAAATGAAATATACGTATAAAGATATTAGCTGTGCTTTAATGCAAAAAAACAGATACATGCAAAAGGCGAAGCAATAGTGTCTCTACGAAGCCTATCCCGGAATATAAAATCATGTAGAATTTAATATTATACACACATACGCAAATATAACATAAAAATATTTTTTTTATTTAGACTTCACTATTCACTCTTGAAATAAATGTCTCCTGATAAAATTAATGGTGCATAACTACTATTGCTGTTTTTAATGTAATTCTATATATAATTCGAGTTCTTTAAGTAAATACGTCTATCGAAAATCGAGATAAGAATTAATCATGCAAAGCATACGTAATAAAACGAATACGCAATTGCCAGAAACCATGAACAGATGTTCCCACTTTAGATATCATCCAAACCTTTTACACTAATCTAATCAGCATCATTAAATAAGGAATACATTTAATAATCAATATATACCGCATGCTGCGCTAAATGAAATTCATACTATCTCGATAAGTGAAATGTTAGTGACTTATCGTCACTGGGCAGAAAATGTCTGTCACATTGTCAATGAAATCAAACCTTTTTTTACATTTCAAATAAAAAAAAATATCAACATGATACATACAATACAATACAATATCATAAGGTTCTTATAAGCTGCGAAGTAGAGGTGTGCGAATCAAACATTTGTGAGATCAAATCGAATTTGAAATTTTTACGTTGAATCGAATTTTTCTGATTCGAAAACAAATCGAATTTAAATAAAATTTTCCCAGATTTACATTAAAAGCTACTTTAAAAGCAATAAAATCTTCAATAACCAGACTTTTTAAATAAACGGGAAAATATAAATAATTTTTAATTTATCAGAGAGTCATATATAAATAAAGCAAATAAGCGATTAATAAACGATTAATTCGAAATCGAATCACCAATGATTCGAAATTTTTTGAACTTATTCGATTTCGAATTCGAAGATGAATTCACTACGATTCGATTCAATTTGATTCGAATCCAAATTATTCGCAAATTATTCTCTACCGCGGGACACAATTTAATGTGATTTATATGATCTATAATAGCAATTTAATTATGATTCGATATGCGCGATTCTCCACGTAAAAGCAACTCTACAACTTGAACGTATCTCCTAATTTAAAATGTAACACCGTGCATTTAAAGATAATTACATCGGAGGCGGGTATGTGGGGGATACTTTCGCGCGTCACGTCTATTCCTTTCGCGATTACTACCATTGAAGGGGAAAGGATAAATGAGCAGGTTGCGGTTACTCCAGGTTCGGGGATCGAGTGCTCGATTCGCTCCGGAATCGGCGTACACTGTCCACGTGATATCCGCCGCCCATAAGAAGATCACATTCGCGTTCGCGGGCCCGGCCGCAGGCCGCGGTGAAGTAGCTGCGCAATTTCGCAAAGCACCGTAACCGTAATTACTGTTATTGCAGGATATTTAATACACGGGGGCACGTAAAAAGCCGCGGTCCACCCCTCCGGACTGACCTCGCGGCCGCGTGGAGCGAGTAACACGAGCCACGAGATATAAACGCTCTCGCGTATAGCCGTTGGCTACGAAGGAGGAAACATGCTCAGGGTGTGCTTTCGCCTTTATAAATAATAAATTCGCGCAGGAAACGGGCGAAAAAGTTGACGAGAAAGAGAGGAGGGAGGAGGTAGGGTAAGGGGAAGAAATAAAATTGAACGCAGGGAAAGGGGAGAGAGAAGCGAAGCGGAGGGGGATAGTAAAAATGTGCGATGAATAAGAACACGACGACCGATACATCTACCGGTAACTTTACCATAAACAACATTCCTCACGCTGAAAAAAAACGGATTTCGATAACTTTAGAGGAAAACGTGGAAAAAACGAAGTTCAATTTGATTCAATTAAATTCGTCGCGAATGCAAGGCAACAGTTTGCAATAATTTTTCGAAAGGAACAAGCTCGAGCAATTATCCCAAATTTGTGTTCGTCGGTTCCCGTCAGTAAATTAATTTTTACCATGCATGTGAAAATACTAACTGTGCTGCGATCTGGCGCCGCAATGACGACACACTTGCCAAGTACAAGCGACATCAATGTGATGTAGAAAATTTTTAAATATTTAATCTTCTATGTAACGTCTTTATGTCCAAAAAAAACCGGACGTGATCGCGTTGTAAAACACAAATAAATAAACAATTAATTATATAATTATATGTAAAATAAGTTGAACTCACAAGTCGCTGGCGTCACTGCACTATAGTCGCTCTTGCCGCTCTTGTCGCTCGTATTTTCCAGTCATCGTGCTAAAAAATAATAATAATGAATAAGTTTGAAGATCGAGCTATTACTTAATTTAATCGACTCATTATAGATGCGGTTCACTTATTGTTACAAATACTGCGAAGCATTTAATTGACGATCAAAAGAAAGAATTTTAATTGATTAATCAAAAATAAGTACTTTAATAAGTTTATAATACTAAAGATACGGTCCACTTGGCACTCACAACGTTCACGAGCATCATTTGTGTTTAATAAACAAGATAAAAAATTAATTCTATGAACGTTGTGCCAAATGGAACGCCTCTTATAGAAATTTGATACTAGTACTTGCCAATTAATCACTTATTTTAAGTATTTATTATATAATAAAGTATTTATTATATAAAAGTATTGTTAACAGTACTTTTAAAATAAGTGATTAATTCGTTACTACTAATATTAAATTTTATATCTATTATCTATCAAAGGTATTGTTAGCAGTACTTTTATTAATAAATACTCAAAATAAATGATTAATTATCTAGTAATAGTATTAAATAAATTTCCTAGAAGGGACAGTCAGGTGAACTCTCAAAAAACTACTTCAAAAAACGTTATTCATTTGTTTGTAACTATCTTACCTGATACTCGGATATAATACGACGAACCGAGAATGTAAACATTAACTGACGACGCAAAACTATATTGTACTAAAGCTAGATTTCAGTCTATCGCACAAAATCACGCATAAAATAAGCACTTATCTACGATCACAAAAATGACACGCATCGATATGATACATACGATCGCAATTACGAATACGACAATCGCTCGATACTTCGGTACTCTCGACATTTTGTTTAGCGCTACGTAACTAAAACGACGTGACAACCGCAATCGCGTACGCGATTAAAATGATGATCGGTAGTACTTCACATCGGTAGTACACTTTCTTATACTTAGCTCTTTATTTACAAGCTCGACGTTCATTCAAACGCGCAATTCACGATGAGGAAAAGACACAAGAGCACTTCTCGCGCCGATTACGAATTATTGCGACGCGGCGTGAAAACTGTAACGGCCGCGCATGCGCATTCACGATACGTTTGTCGCGATAGTCTTGCTCGCGAAAAGTTTGACCGGTAGCTTGTTGATGCTGTTTTATAGCAAGACTCGACCGCGATTGTCGAACGAACGTACGATCGCGCGGCAATCTGTTTGCTATTTCCGGCACTGTATGGACGCGAAACTCACATTCGGTGATGCGGAAAACGAGAAAATCGTGAAGATCGCGACACGACACGACTGCACGATCGCGCCGCGGCGCGAAACTGTCATGGCGACTGCGCATGCGCGCCAAATCTTAATATTAATTAAATCTTAATATTAATATAAATAACGATTTGATACTTTTTACTCTCAATAGTTGCTTTCCATTTTCAAGTGATATGAGTCAAATTTATTAGTCTAAAATTATGTGAGTATTTTATACTCAAATAATGGCACTACTTAATTGCTTACTTTGGTGACAAAATTGTCGCATGTAAATTTTAATTTGAATTAATAATACTCACAATCAGTAAAGACTCACGATCTCGATCTTATGTAGACTGTATAAGTTCATTTGTTAGAATGAAAAGGAATGTGTAATTGAATTTTGACGTCACAAGTGAAAATTATCTGAGTTTTGATATAAATGGAATACAACTGAAAACAGTTATTTTATTGCGCTAATATATGGAATATTTTGTATCATGTAAGTGCGAATAAATTTCGAGCAGATGTATCTTTTCCAAACGATAAACTTATCAGATTTTGTTCCACCTCGCAATTGATTATAAATTGATTTTCTTCACCAACAAAATTACATTATCGAGAGATTGCGTGGTAAAAGTAGCTGAAATTACCAATTTTATCAACTTATGATATCATTACCTGATGCTTTCGGTAATGCGAATTTCTGCAGTATCTTGTTATCAATATATTGAACTATTTTAAGTGATAAAAAGTCTTGTGACAGGCGTGTTATATATATATATCTACAATAAAAATGTTGTAATCCTTTCTCACAAATGATCTAAACATCATCGGTAAGAAATTAAAAATAGAATTACATTGGAATCTTTTCGAGAACGAAGAACTGACCTAGCTTAACGTCACCAGTGAATGTTTACATTCTCGATTAGTCGTTGTATCACAGCACCAGGTGTGATTATTACAAACAAGTGAATAACATCATTATACGTAATGAATTTTACATCGATCGAAATAAATAATATTCGAACTTGTAAACTGTTTTATTACACTCATCTTTTATTGCTTCTTAAAAAGGATAATGATGTTAAATCTCATGTTAACCTACGAAATAGTTATATTACTGCGTAATAATTAATTTACTTGCTTAAAAATTATTTGTTTTTTTTTAATATTGTATTTTTTTGCACTTGTCAAGAACTTAAATGCAATAATGGGTAATGCGGGAAGCAATCAGCCTGTCGGTCATCATCACGGCACTACAGCAAACAGAGAGCGACATAGCAAAGATCATCCTCCACCCTCTCCAGGAAAGGAAGGCCAGGCATTCGTTTTCGACAAAAAACCTAGTCAGAAGCTTGTATTTCAGTCCTCCCACGAAGAAGAAGAATCATACTTTGCAAAAGTAATATCAAAATAATATTTATATGCATGTAAAAATATGTTTTAAATATACATATGTTATATTCATATTACATTGTTATTTTATTTGGCTATGAATAGACTGGCCAACAGGATGGAGAAGACTTTGGATCGCAGCGTCCGAGATCTAACACAGTGTCTGAGGGTACAAAAGTTGCAGACAATAAGGTGCTACCAACAGTTTTCAAGTGGGAAGGAGGTGGAAAGCAGGTATATATTAGCGGGACATTCACTGGATGGAAAACATTACCGATGGTAAAGAGCCATGGAGATTTTGTCACGATAATTGATCTACCAGAAGGAGAACACCAGTATAAATTTTTTGTTGATGGAGAATGGAGACACGATCCTGGACTGGTGAGTGTTACATCTCTAACAGCTTTATATACATTATTTACAACGTATCTGTACTTCGTATGTTGTGTAGCATATTAAATTCAGAGATTGTTGTTTTAATATTATAGAAAATTGTAGACAACGGTATGGGTTCCAAGAACAATTTAGTTTCTGTAAGGAAGTCTGACTTTGAAGTATTTCAAGCTCTGGCAAAAGACAGCGAAGGTGTTACCAGTAGCACTCAAATGGAGTATGGTCAAGAAATACCACCGCACAAACCTTGGGAAAAAATAACTGGACCACCTATCTTGCCGCCGCATCTGCTACAAGTTATCCTTAACAAGGACACGCCATTATCCGTAAGCTAAATAATAAATATATAATATATTTCGAAGAAAATTCAATGAGATTTTCTGCCATCATATATTATTTTTTTTTTTCCAGTGTGAGCCTACTCTTCTACCTGAACCAAATCATGTTATGCTGAACCATCTTTATGCTTTGAGCATTAAAGACAGCGTGATGGTCCTATCAGCCACACATCGTTATCGCAAAAAATATGTTACAACTTTGCTTTACAAACCGATTTAAATATCAAGTCATTCCCGCGTTTGTTGGTGCTGTACATTTTTTAATTATCCCGAAATAACACAGGTGCCCAAGTGACACCATATTAATGCATAAGATTTTTATGAGCTTCTTTGAGGCAAGGTAGAAGATTATAATATTTAGAAATGATTGGTTTGTCGCTATGTTTATTATACCTCAATCATGTGTATAATAATGTAATTACTATTTATTAAAGTCAGATATTTTATATTTGCTTTTCTCGCTATTATCAACAAATGGAATCCAAGGTAACAGGAATTATTTCGAAATATGTATCTTGAAAGAATATGATTCCTTGTAAATAATTTTCATTTAGATACATTATTGTTAGTTACTTCTGATACATGCGCGTAAGGCGGATCCGATCTCGTTCTAAGAAAATATAGACCCTCGGCGGTATGTTCAACATGCTCTCCCATGAGTACTACTTGCGAATTGTCACATTTGCCGCTTAAATATGAGTCCCAATTATCGCATTTCTTAGCCGGTAGTCCTGTTTTCGAATTTATACTTTCCGTAAAGTATGCATATGATCGCCCATGACTACAAGCCTCTAAAATAAATGAAAAGAAGATGTTTCTGTTACAAAGATCTGCGTTTTTAACGATGAAAATACTTTACCCATTATCTCAGGAACGCAGCAGCATCCGGGCTGAATCGCCGTACCAGCGTTTGGATAAAAGTCTGCTTTTCCAAGCGGTTGAAGAAAGCCTAACACACCGCCGCAGGAATGTATAACGTCGACGAATACTGCATCTGTGGGATCCAAGCGAGTTTTCTCGGAGGCGAGTATGTGGAATCCCGGCAACGCTGGATCCAAACCTGTTACTCTGCTCAATTTCCCGGAAGTCATCGCACCGCCCGCATTCCCAGCCACGTGTGCACCAAGAGAATGACCTTATAAATCAACGGCCGATGAAACTGCGATTTATAAATAATAAATAATAAATAAATAATATTGTAGTATACAAGACAGTGTACCGATAAAGTGAACGTCTTCCGTTTTCAGTCCAGTCTCTCTCACTAAGAAGTCTATGAAGTTGGCGGCGTTAGTCCCGACTCTTGCGGTGTTATGCATCGGTCCCAAATAAAATGTACTCGCAGCCAATGGTTCCCAGTCCACAAGAATGACATTGTAATCGCCGTGAGTGAGAAAAGCTGCTCAAAAAAATGAAAATTATCCGTTTTGCTAATGAATTAAGTCTGAATTCGTAAATCAATTAGAAAAACAAGCTACCTTCTTTCATATTGATAAGACTGGTACTCATGGCGCTCGACTTCCATCCGTGAGTTATGAATTTTGTTTTTCGCGAGGCTTTGAAGTCGGAACCAGCAAGATTTGAGGTGTCATTTAAAGTCACTCGTATGCCTTTTTCCGAATTAGATCTTAAGAATAAAAATATTATGGAAACCATAATTAAATGAATAATGAAAGAGAATTGAGGTGTGATAACATTTTGTTATAAATATTTATTTATTGGACTTGTAATTAGATACCGAGTGTAAATTATATAAGCTATTTCTGAGTCTAATATGCCTCTCCTTTCGTTGTCTTGGAACTTTAACACTGCTACTTGAGGCTGTCCATTGCCGTCAGGCATAAAAATCCAATCCTCTCCGTAGCCATCATATCTTTGACGCAAACCGCTGTCCCATTGTTGCGAATAAACAGAATATCGCAATGTAACAAGAATGAAGATTTGTTTCCACACTAGATTCGGTGACATCTTACTTAAGCGGTACTTAATATCGTTATGAGCAAAGAATTGATTGCGAGTAGTGCAAACCATTAAAACTGTGAACAATGGTCACAGCAATTAAATTACTGATGCCGCAAAACGGAAACTCCTTTTTAAATCCTGGCGGTATTACGATAAGACGCTGATACCCTTTCGTTTGGCCTAGTTTTTCTTTTATCTCGCATGTTGTATCGTAAGCACGGAAGTACTGTCAAGCGGGGGATTATAATTACATTCAAAAGAGTACAAGTTTGAAACAAATAATGTGCAATCTCGTGCGTGCATATCGCAGGCGACGTTGAAATCAGCGTTGAAACGGGCTAATTAACCGATAATTTTACAAACGTCGTAAAGTAATTCAGTATTGCGAATTATTTGCATTATTTTTCTGATATGTGTATTTTAAACAATGCGGATCACATTGAATAGATAATCGCTTGCTCGATACAATAATGCTTCGCATTATTCAAAACAAATACTGCAGAAGTAAATGTGAAGAGATAAAGAAATTAATAATAAAAAAGGTATAATATATAAGGTGTCTCACAACCACAATATTTTCACAAAGCGTTCTAAAAATAAAATAGAACAAAAAATCCTGACAGGAAAATGTCGAGGTCACAATCGTTTTTTTTAATTATAATCGATCAAACAGCCAATAGTATATCGCGAAGAGTCCGCGCGCTCAGCTCATATTAGGTGTACAACTTTGCTTCCGCCGTTTTCCTATAGATGACTTTAGCGGTAAGTGGTGGTCGAAATAAATAGATCATAGACGTCATACAATAAACTTGGGCATCTGTCAACATAACCCC
>Ga0157363_1004675_pt1 | contig 12662 bp, 2 predicted proteins | sample AttsexASBM1_FD_111477 | JGI IMG/M metagenome (GOLD analysis project Ga0157363, IMG submission 111477) | Fungus gardens microbial communities from leaf cutter ant in Ribeirão Preto, State of São Paulo, Brazil - Atta sexdens ASBM1 | ecosystem: Host-associated > Fungi > Mycelium > Unclassified ...
AAGAATGATTTAAAATTCATAACTTAAAGAATAATGGATGCTGTTTAGTAAACCAAAAACGATATTTTACTTATATTTAATGACTGGTTGGTGAAGTTAATTCCGAGCTGGCGTAAACAACAGCTATACAACAAAATGCACAATAACTCATAAATAATACTGTCTCCATTCTCAATATGCAGAGGTCCAAACTCTCATGTGTTGGTGAACCAGTGTGCCAGTGGCTTAATAAGTACTACCACATGCATCTAATATTTTAAGCAATCCTTGTTCCATATACCAGCTGTCCAATATTATCCGACTTTCTCGTACTTGCATCATTACTCATGAAACATGATATAATAAATGGTTAGAGTTAAAATAAATTAATCAAATTAAATCACTTAATCTGGGACAGCTAAGTAAAAATCCGATTAATAAATATCTATAATGGAAACTTTTACCATAAACACAATTTTTTGTTATTTGCGTAACGAATCAAGTCTTTTCTCAATCAAATTTTAAATATGTTTAGTTACTAAAGCATGAAAACATTAATGTGAGAGCAATTATCCTGGGTAAAGTATTTGACGGAAATGTAAAAACACATTGACTATCGTTTTCCTTTGAATGAGACCATTTGAGTAAAAGCGGAGAGGAAGGGACATTAATTTCCGGTCTTTCGTACGCAATGAGATTCTCGTTTTTATGATCAGCTTTATACCGTTACACTCAAATAAGTTGAAAATTATGTGCTGTGTAAGTGGAATGAGGGACTCTCCCACCTCTCTCCCCCTCCCCACCAATGCAGTTCATAAGAAAAGCTGAAAAGATATCATCATGATTTTATGTTGATATAAAGTCAGAAAAAATAGTAGGATAGTAGTATACAGAGAGTAATTGGATGTTTTCAAGAGAGAGGCATTTAATATCTTTTTGCAGAAATTTTTTATATATATTTTTGAAAAAGTCTATCTCTCTTGCAGTCTAAATCTTATGAATTTTTTTCTTTTCATAATCTTGTATTTATATTTTAGTCTATCATCGAACTTTTTTTCGACAATGTAAGTTGTATACTATTGCAAGTAAAAAGTGTATTGTTTCCAGAAGACTGAATACATAATCCTTCAATACTACACTATACTTATTGCTTGACTTATTGTCACTCGTACAACACACTGTAGCATATCCAACCCAATTGCAATTTTTAATTGCTTATAACTCATAAAAATAAAGATATTGTAACAAATTTTTTTCAACGAAATGGCAGGCATTAAGGAATACAACACTATCAACTAAATCTCTATTATGTATCTCTATTAGCAAAAAAGTTATAAACACTCAAGTAAACAGGAGTTTTGAAAAATCATTTTTTGTCTAAAGAGAACTGGATGACAAGCCAAGAATGACATTGAAGGATTAATTATACGAGGAAAGAGAAAATTCGCACGTGTTGTCGGGCGAATGATAACTTGAGCAAGTGATCAAGAGGCCGTAAAAATGCCCTAGCTAAATATCCTTAAACATATGAATAGTGTTCCCAAACTGTTAACTGCGCGGCGAGTAATAGATATTGTTCCACTTATAGTTATCGTGCACCACGTAGGAGTTATCGACTCCCTCGACGACTGTAATCGCAGAAGTAGTTTCAAGGATCCGTTTTCAGCGGTCGACGCTAATAGTAACGCGATATTGAGTTTCCGTTGTATTTACGAGTACCGCTCTTTGCCGCGAGGAAACATAGATCCTAGGTCGTTACGTTACTGCGACCGCGATTCCTCGGTGCAGTATTACGGTATACTTATATCGAAAACACCAAGTGGGCTTTGCACGTGGCGGTTTTGAATTAATTAGTTTTGGTTTGGCTCGGATCACATTGCTGTTACTCCGTATAAATACAATCATTCTAACAATACTCATAGTAGCTTCAACTTCTGCGAAATTACTATAATATTTTAAAAAATTCAATGTAGGGTAACTCCGGCAAATACGCCACGCTGAGATTTACGCCACAGAAGTCAGAAAAAATAGAAGGAGTGGGGGTTTTCCCGCAATTACTTTATTACATTTATATTAGTATATATTATATTATTATATTAGTATATGTTATATTAGTATTGTGTTATGATTTTAGCTTCTTATTGTTAATATTAATGAAATTATTGTGAATTGATTTGTCACTATAATAACGTCATCAAAAATTATAATCTACATAAAATGATTAATGTAGGGCATATAAAAGATTTAGTGGTTATTTCGTGATAGTAGTTACGTGTAGTAAAGCATGTTGTGTAGCAAAATACAAGCTGCTTTGCTTTCGTATTCTTTGTTTAATTTATTATCCCACCAGTTTAGGATATACGACATTTTTAGCGAGCGGGATTTATGCTCAAAGTATACAAAATGCGCAGATTGAATTCAGTACACTGAATGCAATAAAATTATATAAAATATGTACCTTATATCATAACACTTATAATATATGTAGGAAAATTATAATTATTATTTATTACTTGATATATATATTTACCATTTTCTTATTCCTTGATAAAATTTTATAAACACTTTTTACAAGTTATTGTATCATTATATGTCTTATTTATATGCATTATTTGTAAACTTTTCATGAGCCGTACGTATTCCCCCCTCTCCCTCTGATAAGTAGCCATATATCCCACCCCTATGGGATTTACGACAAAAATGCAAGGGTTTCGAAAAGTTTATTTTTTAATATGGAAAATAAATATTTCGAATTTCTAATATTTTTTTCATAGTAGTACAAAGTTTTTACTGATATAGTTCGTTTACTATAAACATAATAAATAATACTTAATAAATTAAATTTTTGATAAGCGGCGTATATACCGGAGTTACAATAATTAATGGAATTTTATAATTTTGGAATTTAACATTTTAACATTTTAAAAGTAGCTTCGACAAATAAGTAAAAGTAAATAAGAGAGTTTGAAAGGGCATGAGATGTTAACTTTATAAAATTTATCATATAATTTTCCATACAAATATAATTTTTCACCGCAAACGAAATCTATTTTAGTTCTAATGTTTTTCGAACTTTAAAATTTTTAGGCGTTATACTGAGCTGCAAATTAAAAATATGAGAATTGTACAAAAATTTCAGTCTATGGAAATTTGAAACATATTCACTGGAAAAGTAAAAAATGATACTTTTTTTATTTTTATCGTTTGCAGTATTCACTTATCGATCATATCGAAATTATAAAAATGAAATATTAAATTTATATACTAAATATTAAGTAACTTTTAAACTGTGATAAATAATCTTGGATAAATAATCTTAAGTGAAAAGAATAGAATAAAAAAGAAATAATGTTAATTATTTTTGGCTCTAAAAATTTTAACGTATTTCTATATATTGTTAATAAAATTTAAATACATATATTATTTTGATGTGTATAAAATCCGTAATATCATGTTCATGATCCATAAAGCATATTTGTTTACAATTTTTATCGAATACACATTCATTCACAATCCTCAAAAATAGTTGTATTATATCGTAAAATTATTGTATGTCCACGAACGAATCCACCGTTCAAAATGTTTGAATCAACAGACCTCAATAAATATCTCTCGTATTTCCAATAATCTATTGAGCTAATATTTTTATTTGTGTGTGCTTGGTAACGTGCTGATTCGAATCATGATACAATCGTGTTTATTATTAATAATATTTATGCAGCGCGTGCAATAATATCTTGATTGTTAAAATTAGTAATATTTGGTTGTGAACCTGGGATTAATGAATATGATAATGAATCGAGCAAGTTATTCAACCGTCTGTCTGCAAATTATCGTCGTGACGTTTATATCGTAATCTACATTGTATCGATTGGTGTATATAATAGGACTTTTTCTGTCATTCCTTTCCTTTATAAGATCCTTCAATCTATCATCTATTAGAATCGTTATTCAGTGCTTATTCTTTTAATGACGTCTTAACGATAACATAATTTGTCTTCAATGACCATCTCGATCGTTACTGTCGCCCCATCTCGTTAATTTTCAAAGTTGAATCGCAAGTACGGAAGAAAGAAAAAGAAATAGGAAAAACGAATGAAGGTATAAAGAGGATAAGAAGGATGAAAGAAGAAGAATAATTGACTAACTATTAGTTACAGTTACGATAATTGTCTCTTTTATTTCATTAAAACAGTAAATATACAATATTTCTTTTGAATAAATTTTAGACAATTTATAATTCACGACAAAATTCAATACAGAAGTTTAGAAGAAGGGAGAGGAAGAGAAGAGAAATATAATTTTATATTAATGCAGAATAAATATATGTATTCGAGAAATATCAGTATACGAATATATATACAAGAACGCATACAGCATAGTGAATACAATGAATTCTTATCATGCTCTTATATAAAAATATGTATTTAAAGAACAGAAATTTGAAATATTCTTAGAACAATTTTCGAAAAATATATCTTTTTGTATCATTATACAAAAGATACAAAGAAAAGGAAAAGAATAAAGATAAGAAAATATAAAAATGCGAACTGAACAATCGTTCGATTCACAATCCATTAAAGCGATGACAAGCTAACTCCGCGACTTTGGTTCTTTTCTTTTCGATATTCGAGCTTTCTCCAAGAATGTCCGCGCACTTTAAAGCACTATGCGCGTTTCAATCTTCTTGTTACTAGAATCCAAACACCAAGAGAAGTCTTCTTCTTGTCTTTATCGCTACCGCCTATTCGATAGTTCTCCTCCTAATAGCATCGCGATCATTCGGAACATAATTCAGCCCCAATGATCGTCTCGATCGTTAACGTCCCGCTTTCGCGGTCTCGTTAATTCTCCAGCTTGAGCCTTTATATGGCGCGCGTGTAGGTGCTAGGAGGATGACGGTAGAATTGCGGGTGCAACGTGGCACGGCGTAGGAGGCATCGCCCGTAGGGAGGGTGGATGGGCACCGGAGAGAGAGATAGTCACTATCAATTTTCCTCTAATGGGAGTGCAGTACCGTAACGAGGTCGTACGAGAGGACCGGGGAAGAGTGTCGCAAGCGATCGCACTCGCGGTAACGAACTCACGACACATTGTGTCACCGACATTAATGACGTAACGAGAGAATTGACGACACCGCGTTGTCTCTCAGACGCCGTAGCTTCAGAATTTTCCGGAAATTCATCAAGTAACTTCAAAGATTCTCTCTCTCTCTCTCTCTCTCTCTCTCTCTCTCTCTCTCATTTACTCCTACAAACATAAACTACGTTCCTATAATATTGTCTTTTACTGTCGTTTACTTTACTGCATATCGTGAAAACTTATAAGAAAAGATATTCAAACATACTAGCCGACTAAATTTAATTAATATTTATATTAAATCTGTATTTGCGCATATAAATATATATTTTAATATTATATGTATAATTATATTATATTTTATTTTGTTTTCGAATTATAATTATGTCCAATTTTTCTTTTTATTATTATTTGTTTATTTATGTATTGTTGTCCTTGCTCTCAAGGAAACTTTGTTCTAGAAAACGCTCAATAAATAATTCTCTCTTTTTTGTTTGATATGAAATAAATTATGTGAATGATGATTTTCTATGAACTAAGAATAAATCATATGACGGTGCAGGATGTTTCGCAGCACGTCATTGCGAAGAAACTTATATTAAACTTTCCTCGTTAGATCTATCATTCTAATGTAATGACTGCAAAGTCTCTTGGGAGCGTATTTCAAATCATATAACTTTAATTCCTTAAAGTGATTACGTGCTAGAATTTCCGAGAATCTAAAATAAATTTTAGTTGTAAAATTGATTAATCTCTGTGCGGAGTGTTTGAAGACAGATTAAGTCTGATAATCATCCTGATATAACCAAGTAATTGTGTTTAGTTTTATATGTATAAATATATTTTAATTTTTTCTATTAAATATTGCCTGAATTGTAATGAATCAAGTATTGTTGCTCATCGTTTAGCAAGTATTTTAATAATAAAGTTTTCATCGGCATGTATATATATTTATGCATATATGTTTGGATAATCTTCTTTATGCATACGTTAATATGGATGTGTATTTTGAAACTAAGTAATTCAACCACCGAAATGGATTTATTTTGAACGTGTAGAAGTTAAAAATAACATAAAATTATTTAACTCAAAGAGTTATCATTGCTCTTTTGATACCTAATAGTGTGATGTCAGAATATTTTTAAACGTATGATTCTTCGTGTTTACTCAAGTAAATTCACTCGGGTGCCTTTCAATTGACGCGCGTTGTGCGGATATGCAAATGTACGTGTTTACCACGCATTACGGCAGGGAATCTCTGTATTTGCGTTGCGGCTGGTATCAAGACGCATCGTGTCACTGTAATATACGGATCCCCGTGTTTACTATCCCAAGCCGCGATATCACAGACGACGGATTGCGGAATTGGAAGCTGTCGCTAAATCATTGATTTACCGCGTTCAAACGCGCTTTCGCGCGAGGAAACATGCGCTTTTGCAGTCGCTTTAGGACTCGACGAAATAACCTTCATCCAGCTGCGCATACATTCTAATGTATCATAATTGAGTGAACAACTTCAATGCATTATTTAGAAATCTATCTTATAAATTTTGTGTGTTTGTGTATATATATATTTTTTTTGTATATACATATACACATACATATACGTATACATGTATAGATTTAATGTATAAAATATAATGAGATAACTGGACTATAAATGGTCTAATATCTATGATCTTGTTGTTTGTAAGTAATTATACGATGAATGTAATAGATAGCACTAATAAGTCCTGCAGATTGTCCACCTGACTCAATTGCATCGATTTATTGCTCAATTTGTTCATTCTATTATTGTCAGTAAAGCAAAATACAGAATGTCGTGATATATATTTTGTAGATAAGTAATTGCTTTTTATAATTACCATTAGGAGATGGTTATTAATTTTCATAATTCATATTATTGTAGCTCTAAATATGTCAATAAAGATGTCAATATGATAGTATATCTATAAAAGTAACATGTTATAAAGTAATTACTTTACTTCCTATTTTTCTAATATTTTTTTTTACAAAAAAAGAAGAATATACGTAAGCCATATATATCCATTTTTTTTTGTAAAAATCTTTATTGCATCCTATATAAATATTTGAAAAAACATATATATATATATATTTTTATATATATTTTTTAGTGTTTCCTCTTTTGAATCCAACTCTAACTATCCATTTTCAATTTGGGATTCAGAAAAAAATTAACAAAAATCGCAAAGCTTAGGTAAGCTATATAAGGTCGGATTATTTTAAATATTTTCAAGTTTGTTTAGGAATGGATGTCAAATCTCCTGCATTTTGAATCGAGAAAATGGGAAATTTTTAAGTATTTGTGAATTGTTATTTAGAAAATAATGATTTGCCCATGTATGTAAAGCATGAAAAATGAAAAATCGCCAATTCTGAAAGTGATTTATGGAAATCTCTCTCTCTCTTTCTCTCTCTCTCTCTCTCTTTCTCTTTCTCTCTTCCTATCAACATTTGTTGAACGGTCGTAACGTTCAATGTAAATGCATTTCATGAATATGCATGCGTTTCATACGTATTTCCTAATTATCGTATACACAATTTTGCTAATCGATAACACCGAGCTGTTGTATCGCAAAAACATTGTATTATATCCACATAAACGGGATTCTATTAGTGCAATGTGCAAATCAGTTTCACGTATCCATGATAATGTTTTTGAATTAAAAAAAATGTGTAAAGAATTATGACGTTTTATAGAACAGTTTTTGATAATAATCATTAGTTCAATATTTCCAGTTAACGTGAAATTATTGTAGAGATATAAAACGACTAATTATTACGAAAAGTGAATGTACAAACTTCTTCAGAAAAATTTTAAGAGAATGTAAGAGAGTACATCTTCCTCGTTGTTAGCACTCGGTTATTGCGGCTTGCCGACAACCTGCAAAATTTCTAATTTTATTTCTGTCGTCGCGCGGGACGTTCCTTCGAGTCGTCAACTTCTCGGTATTAACGAAGAAATTTTCGCAACTCTTTCCGCACTTCCAACCAGTGGCGAGGACGATTCGTGATGAGAAAGGAGGGTGCTTCGCTCCACCCGTTCCACCCCCCGCGGAGGATGAAGTGTCGACTAATGGCGATAAGCCGTCCGCCGGAAACGAGCATTTCTGTGGGAAGTTGGCGAGTTCAGCGTTTTCATCCCTATTTCCCCGTATGGAAGAGAGAGAGAGAGAGAGAGAGAGAGAGAGAGAGAGACAGAGAGAAAATACGATCTGAAATAAGGTAAAAACGAAGTACGGGAATGAGAGATTTGACGAGGTAGCTGAAAATTCGCGGCGGGGAAAATTTTCAGTACGCGCGCTCGATGATGCTTTTTCATCAGACGACGGGTTTTCCCCGCCGTGAAGTTCGCCGGCGCGTAATTCAGATCTTACAGCTCTCGTTGTTTTAAGTTTCATAACGGTTTTTACGACGACCCAGCAAGAACGGATTCTCGCTGCTGCCGGTGCGCAGATACCACCTCGGCGAATATCGGAGGATAAGTGAGGTCGGCATGAGAGTAGCGCGGGAGTAGCGCGTTGCCGTTTTGACGTGTAGAAATTCCGCACAAGGATGGCTTCACATTTTCTTTAAAATGATGAAAGCTCTGTGAACGAGCGGTCTTGGTAAAGTTTGATAAAGATATTACGTTCTCTCCTAAAAGTCATTATAACATTCAGAAATGTGCACTCAACGCTGCACAGATGCAATACGCAATAAAAAAAATAATGAAAAATGAAAAAGAACGCGAATTTATATTAGCCATGAGTGTGCATATTTCAATAAGATTCGAAATCCTGGTAGTATACCGTGGTAGATTACGATCTAATTGTAAGTTTTACTTTTCGATTATTTGTTTCTACTTTGCGGCGTATCTTTATCGAGACCGCATGTACAATACGCAATGTTCAGTCGTGTGACATTTGGGAAACTTGTAAAAGAAATTACACCTGCGCTGCGCAATAACGCATAAATCGTCCTTCGACAAGTTTCCGTTGGCATTCTGTGAAAACTCATCGAAGTAAGTGGCTGGTTTCGATACGGTCGCCAATATTGCTGAGAATAAAACGTTTGTAGAAAAAATCCAAATAAAATATATCAACGAGAGAATCATTGAAGCTGTGATTTATTGCACAGTTTGAAATCATTGGAAAATTTTGTTTACTGCATGAAACTAATAGAAACTGACAGATATTACTTAAAAGAAAGATTAATTATTTAATGTAGTCTATTAAGTGATACTGTCGAAGGATTTTGCTGAATAAATTTTTTTAATCATTTAATTTATAAAAAGACGATTGAAATATTTACTGTAATTGGAATCGTTTGCGATTATAAGTGTTATTTAAAATTATCACAGATAGTATTATTAATACAATATATATATATATATATTTCATAGAATATCATCCATGTTATTAATATTATTTCTCTTGGTATTTATAATATATCTGTGTATTTTTGTTTAAATAATATATATATTTCTATTTATAAAACTTGAGAGGTAATTATGTATTTTATTGAAAACGCGTGGTGATTACGATTAATAAATCGTAACTTAACTGTAAGATTCCGATTTGCTGACTGAATGTTAGATTTCGAAGGAGAAGCAAGACTCTTCTTGAAGAGAAGAAGTCATTAATTATTCTTCTGAAAGTGTTACTGAGAGAGATCTTCGAGACTTCCTGTTTTGCATCCGCTATGATAGCAAATGGAAAAGAGGAAGAAGTTCTCCATATTAAATATTTTCTTTACTGCTCGATCACATTTTTAATGGATAAAGTCGATAATCGGAAGAAATACATTTATTCTGAAGGACTTGAGCAACAGCCTTTTAAAATATTCTGTAATGGAAGAAATAATTTATTTTCTCTAAATATACATAAAAACCTTGCACTAATTATATGGAAAATTGGGTTTCAGTGAAATGAGTTTTCACGTATAAGTGTATTATATATTTATAATGTGGTGAACAAAAGACAGAGATTCAATAATGGACAGTTTTTGACAACGTTCAATAATGAATATTTTGTTAATGATGGATAGCTAAGACGCTTGTAAGCATAAGTTTTACTGATGCACCATAGCTTAAAAACCATTATTACACTTTATACTGAGCTATCTTTTGTTCACCACATAAGTTGCATCATTTTTAAAAATTAATTCATTTCACTGTAACCTAATTTACCATATAATTAATAGCTTTGTAGCTATATAGATTAGATATAGATTAGTAGCTAGATATAATAATTTTATCGGATCAGTTAAATAATTATAGTAAACTGATCAAGCATGATAAACAATGCTGTAAAAATTTTTACATTCGAGCGATCAGCTATGAGCGTCTCTCCTATATATTTATTTTGATAATTTAATAAAATTATTTTCAGATCTGTATCGAGCTAAATTTTGAACTTGAGCAAAACTGTGTCTTCCGTATAACTTTATACACCATAGTTTAAAAACTGTCCTAATTTCTCATATAATTAGTACAGAGTTTCGTCTTATTATTATTTTTTTTTTTTTTACATAAATCAGGAATTCTATGTTACAAATACGATTGCTATTCTAGAGAATTAGTTGTATACGATAATTAATTCTACATTTTTCAAAAATCCATCTTTATTTTATAGTATAAAAAATTTTTCTCTTTGCGATTGTTTTATACGATTGAATCATATATCAAATACTGCAGAATATTGCAAACGATTGCAAAATTTAAAGGAGAAATCTAATAGTAAGGCGAGTTGATAAAATCTATATCTGACTATCATGTCGAGGTCGAGTCGGAGGAGGACAACGCCCAAATTTTGTGAAAATTTACAGTGCCCTCAGCTTTCGGTTCAGCATGACACAAAAGCATAACGGGAAAAAGGGCGTAGCAAGCTTGTTTTTCGCGTTTTCTTTTTCTCGGTAGCTGACACGCGGTCTGTGCGCGTGGGCGCGATTATTTAGAGGCAAATGCATGCTCCCGCATGAGGTACAGTGTATATTTCGGCGTAGAACATGTATAACGCTAGGAAGATAGAAAGAAGAATCCGCAAGAGAGGTTGTCTGATGGGTGAAGGGAAGACTTAGTTATCCTGAAAGGGATGGCGGAATAGGATTCTCTGGTTTCTCCAGACTACCCGCTTGAATATCCTCTAGGCTCACGTACCTTTTTCACGGCATCCTTGCAGTAGCTCGAAGCGATGGAAGTGCGATATAGCGAATAGGTTGACTCACCTCGAATAGAAAGTCTCGCATGCGAACGAATTATTTACAGAAAGGAATAGTGAATATCGTTTGCGATGTATCATTGATATTCATATAAGTTTATTTATTGTAATAGCTAAAATTGAGTTAGCATTACGGTTTGAATTACTATGTCTCCGTCAAGAGTTAACTTTTTATTCTTGTCTATATACTTTTATGTTAATACAAGACTTATTCTTGAAATGAATAATATTGTCACTATTTAAGATTTCGATTTCCGTTCACGTTCAATTCAGAGTCAGTTATCTTCGCAAGTGACGCAACTCCACTCAACACATCCCCCGAGGAAAATTCGGGTCGAAATTCTATAAGGAATATACAACTTCGTCATTGAACGAGCGACAGCAGCCCCCTAAATCTACCGTGGGAAGCTGCAATTTGCGCAGCGCGAGCGTTATCACGTTACGATCTCTCTGAATGCTGTAACAGCTGCTTTCCGGCATATCCGGCGGAATCGAAAACGTTATCGGGGAGAAATTCGTTATCGTTGCCGGTACCGTAAGAGACATTCTCGCCTCCCTGGCGTCGTTATATCCGCGAATCGCGTCGTTACAACGAGAAAATCAAGCAAACGGCGGTTTCCGCGGACTCGACATCAAAACGAAGATGGAGAGAGGGATAAAGAGAAAGACGAGCGAGAGAACAGGAAATTCGGGGACGACGTTCCCGTAGGAGCAGTCGGCGCCAGTCAGACAAACTTGTCCAAATCGGAATAACCGACCCTTAAGAACCGTTGAGGCGATGGGGATTACTTGCGGGAGGAGGAAGGGGTTTCCGCCAGGAAGAAGAGCTTCCTCATTGTTTCCGCGTGATTCCCGAGGAATCTCTCGAATTTTCTCGCTTCTATCCGACGTCACAAAATTAGACGCTGATGCTGAATTCGGAACGCTAGCGTGATGGTTCTTTTAGTTGTCTTTTGGAAATAAAAAAATTTCTCGAATTTCAAAAATTCAAATCAAACAACTTCTTTGTGCCAAATCCTGTTTCGTATCAAACAAGATGATTTACATACATATATAAATAAACTGAGAAAGAAATAAATTACGTTTTATCGATTCAGACAGAATGATGATGATTATTAATAATAGATTTTTTAATCATTTATTAAAATTAGAGTATCATCGTAGAAAGATTATATAATGTATTTTTGCGGTTAAATTTTTTTGTACACTATATGTAATGAAACAAACAAAATATTTCATTGTAAAAGACAGGCATGCAATCAATTGTTTATTTATGAAAGCATCGTTCTTTGTTCCCACATAGAGAACTGATTTATTCATGTTTTTCCTTACTTGCGAACCAAATATAATCAGAGATAAAAATCCTCGGTCACAAACACTATG
>Ga0157363_1004676_pt1 | contig 12662 bp, 8 predicted proteins | sample AttsexASBM1_FD_111477 | JGI IMG/M metagenome (GOLD analysis project Ga0157363, IMG submission 111477) | Fungus gardens microbial communities from leaf cutter ant in Ribeirão Preto, State of São Paulo, Brazil - Atta sexdens ASBM1 | ecosystem: Host-associated > Fungi > Mycelium > Unclassified ...
AATTCCAACGGATGAGCGCCGATCCAGACAGGTACTTGACGAAAATGCAAAAAAAATCGTGTATCCCCTTGCAAGCCTCTAACCATAACCTAACCTAACCTAACCCTACGGCACACCATGGTCGTAAGAAAATTTTTTGTTTTAATGATTTATATACTTATACTCATGTTTTTGTCAGACAGGAGAATACTCACAAGGAGAATACTCACTGGACAGTTCTTACATCGCGTGATGAGAAGAATCATTGATTGACTATTTACCATCGAAGTCAGAATGGCCAATTAACCAATACATCTGTTGAAGGGCTCAAACCTGCTTATCAAGAGGCAGAGGACACTCTGGCGGCATAAAATACCGACTGTACCAATGCAAACAAGCAGAACCGCCTCTACAGCCGTCAAACAGTATACTGGGCCTAAGAAAAAGTGCAATTTAATCTGATAGACAGAAACTGAAAAAAGAGAAACTGAAGCATAGAAAAAAGAGAGAGAATGTCATTCCTATTACTTTGTTTGCAAATCATCTCATCTTTTAATATGTTATATCATCAGATAGTTTTTTGTGAAGAGTACTGTAGGGATTTCTAGTAGTTTTAAGTTACACTTTATACACCCTACACACCTCTAACACTTTTAGTTGTTAGTACACATCTAGATATTATATAATTTATGTTCTCGCGGCAGAAAGATATCTACGGTATTTCTTTTCTCCCGCTATTCTTTTCTCCCTGCTCACAGTGTATTGCCTGTATCTCTACGTTATACCAAACAATAAAGAATGTAAATCGTACGGAAGTAATTCTTTTTCCGAGTTGGGATTAAATATCTCCGAAGTACCTACAGAAATTGTACGTGTGGCACAATCTCTTAAAGCTAACTAGAAGTATGTTCGCCTTTATTTTATCGGCGGACGTTACAGCAAAGAACTGACTCGAGCGCCGCAACTAAAGCTGGAAATACATTAAAAAGCACAAGCAATAGGAACAGGGAATAAAAGATTTTAACTTATCAGAAACTATTAATAATAGAATGGACGCTTTCTGATAGGTTGAAATCTTTTATTCCCTGTTCCTATTGCCTGTGCTTTTCATTGTGTTTAGCTTAACGCTTGCAACGCCACAAGTATTTTGCGGTTACAAGATTTTGAGATATCATGTCCTCTCTCAGAGTCCTTTTTCTCTGCCTGATAACAATTGTGAAAACAATTGTTGAAAAGTTATTTACCTGATTTAAAAACATGGGAATCCATCCATTGAGTATAATTTTGGTAAAAAGTGACAGTAAAGGTGATAGATTATTATTTCGATATCCGCATATGACAAATCATGTAAGAGATTTGAATCAGTATACAAAACGGAAGAATCCTTATTCATTGACTAATACGGAAGATTTATTGCAGGTTTTTTGTTTATCTTAACATTATACAGCTTTTACGAAAAAGTTATTGCATTTTTCTTTAATTCTATTCTTAATTATATATACTATTAATTTGGTAATGTTTTATTGTATTCGACAGTCCTTACCATTTCCAACATCAAACATAAGTAATGGAAATTTAACTGGTTTAACGGATGAAGTCCTCTCTACTTTATTTGCTGTAAAACTAGATTTATGTGAACAGAAATTTGAATTAAAAGTAAATGATGTTCGCTTTGTTGGACATCCAACGTTAGTTTTATCTCGTGGATTGAAGGAAGTAAACTCGTCTATGCTTTTCAATATAGTTTTTGCGCTGCAAGCACAAGCGAGTCATTCAATAGTAAAATGTTACTATGATCTAAGCAAAAGGTAATGTAATTTCAACAAATGCGCAAAAAATATTTATAATATTCCGAAGTAGCATTTTCATGTGCTTAGATTAGGCATAGCGTTGAGACACGAAGAGAAAAGATGTGGCTTTCTGACAGATGAAATAAAGATAATGGTATCGACACACGATGAGATTGCTGGAAGGTGATAAAATATTTGTTCTATTTTTTTATTTTTCTTAAAAATATTTGTTAAGGTATATTTACAAATTTATATATATTTAGATCTGAAGGTGAAAGCGATTGCGACGAATCACCATATGAATTAATTCTTCAAAGAAGCTCATTAGCACGTGGTTTAAAATCCGTATTTAGTAATCTCAGTTCTTCTGGCATTGTCAATATCATAATTAACAAGTGGATTCAAGTTCGTTTCTGTCTTCCACAAAAGGTTCATCAATCACATAAAAAAGGATTGCTCATCGACCCTGAGATTATAGACAGGTTTGTTTAATAACATTTTTTTATGCCAGATATGTGGAGTATATATAAATTATAAATAAAGAAATTTTAATGAAGAAATGTAATGATTAACCAAAAAAATGTTGTTTATTAAAAATGATACATTTAACAAATCTTTTGTATAAAACTTTAATGATTACTTAAGCGATTATTTATTTATACTTATTGAAATTTTTTTTTATTAAAATCAAACTTCAATTTTGAGATTTTGATGGATATTTTTGATTTCTATTTTCACTATATGTACAATTTTAAATGTATCTATCACATCATATCTGTGTTTTGCAGATGTTTAAACAGTTTAAGACCTTATCATGGCATACTCTTATTAACTGAGCCATTGGATTTATTAGAATCTTTACAAATAGACTGCTCTCCAGCGCTTAAACGTTTGATTCAGATGTACAATCCATTGAAAAGTTTGCAAACTTTAGCCGCGGACTCAGATTTAACACTTGCACAGGTGTTTCAATTAGCTGGCCATTTAGTTTACTGGGCAAAGGCTACAATAATTTATCCACTTTGCGAAAGCAATGTTTATGTTGTTTCCCCCGACGCTATTTTGACTAATCAGCTGCTAGATTCTTTCTCCGAACACTTCCCAGGAGTCTGCTTACTTCAAGTATATGCCACCATAATTTTCTGATTTTGCATCTATAATATGTAATTTTAACTTTTTTGTTTTAATTTAAACTGAACAACGTGATGTAAATAAAACTTTATTATTGAATATTAAATTTGATGTATATTAAACACTGTTTGTGTATTTTTAGGTAATCAATGATTTCTCTCTACCAACTTCAATTAGCCAAAAGTTGAATCCTTTAAGCCAGCCGCAGCAGCAAACGCAGTTGGTAAAGATAATTATATGGCTATTAAAAAATCATTTGCTCTTACAATTGCATACATATGTGCGCTACATACCAACAGTATATGGACGTTTATCATTGGTAATTTGCAAAGTAAACACATAATTTATTAGCGAAATAAAAATATATTTACATAGGCAAAATTGATTAGAATTGAAAGACGTTTAGAAATAGAGAGGAACTATTTTTTTTTTATTTTATAGCTTTTCTTCAATTAATATTTATTGCAATTCGTTGTAGTCCTTCCCTCAAAATGACACTTATTTTTGCGCTATTATAATAGTTTTTCATTCTATAAAGATTAATTCTGTGATCTAATTTTTATTATTTATGCAAGAGATTCTCATCTTGAATATTAATAATAATTTTAAGATAAAAATTAATTATATATTTCCATTATATAAATTAATTTTAAAAATTGGAAGAAGGAAAAGGATAGAAAAGAAAAAGGATAGTTATAACTTGATCTTATATTTATTATGATACATATTTCAATCTCGATAAACTTTTTTCAAATTTTCTTTTGTTTGTACTTAGGATACACAGGATCAAGAAACATGTGATACAAATACAATGGAAGAAAGCGAAAGTATATGGAGTTTAAATGAAACACCAAAAGGAACGCCAACTGAAATCAAAGAAGAATTGTCACTCACAGATAAAGAGGATACGCTATATGACTATCAATCGGAAGATTATGATATTCCTTCTAATGATAGAAAATTACTCGATAGATTGTGTCGTCTTGGCTATTTTGACGGAGATTATCATCTAGAGGAGATTATGTATTTAGAAAATATTCGTAGATCTCAATTATTACAACTTCTGGATAAATTTCGGGATGTATTAATGACTTCCGAGTGCGAAGATGCTGCAATAGCACTTTTTTATAGTCGATTAGGTACTTGATTGTAATTGTTACAATTATACACACACACACACACACACACACACACATGTATATATATATATACACACACACACACACACACACACACACAAGTATTCCAATGACCGAATGTTTAAGTGTAAATTGTCAAATAATATTATTTATAACAATTAGAAAGGTTTGTAATATAAATATTTGTATTCATTTGAAACAAGGCTCCCTTAAACAAGGAAAAATTATTTAGATAATTGTTTAGAGTACGGACTACACTTCCGATTTTGAAATCGTACTCATTTGACACGTTTTTGCTCGAAATGAAAAAATATATGAGAAAAAATGTTGGATCAACCCCGCAAACCGAGATATTAATGAAATGAATTGAAATCCATTTCGTTTATGGATTTACTCTACACCCTATTACATCCCCTACAAGTGATTGATCGAATTAACATTGATTTGACGTTGATCGATCATTTCTAGTCGAAAAACCAACTTTTTCACGATATATATGTCTAGACAGTCTACTGTTCATTATAGACGATGTTGTTAAGGACATGGCACACAAAAAAATTTGAGGCAATAAGACATAAACAGTAAAGAAATCAACATGTTGAATTAGCTACTACTTATGTTATTAGCTACTACTTATGGCCTTACGAATTGATGGCTCTACTGTGATTGATTCCCTTATTGCTTATGTTTTACTGCTAAGTTTTTTGTGTGCCATGGTCCTTACGCCTTTTACATACAATGGCCTTTAAGTCCCAAACCAATCATAGCCGATTAATTTCATATTCGAATGTGATTGGTTAATTTTTTACGACTTAAAGGCCTATCTTATGATCGCTACTTCTCTTGTAGATTCCGCGTTAGTTTGACGTACGGTGCATCGCAGTCCTTGTATAGTATTTTGTTACATTTGATTACATTATTGTAAATACATTTGTAAAAATGTTTAAAGATTAACATACACTGTCATTTTTATATAACTCATCTTGTAAATGAAGTACTATTGTTTTTAATTTGCTTAAATTAAAAAAACTTCATATATTATAAAACATTTTATTTATCCTTTCTCTTACAAAATTCACAAAAGTCACAGGACTTTTACTTAACATGCTTATTCTATGCGTAATAATCTGCATTGCAATAAAAAATAATGAAATAATGCTAGAAATTAATGTTATTTCACTTACTTGTTGTTTGTATCACTATTTCGTGTTATTTTCAATGTAATTGTATCGATTATTGAGCTGCAGTAGTTATTTTTCTTTCGAGTATAATTTCAGCATGAAAATAAGTACAGATTTCCAGATATATTGTACAATTTTTTATATATAAATATATATATATATATTATATATATATATAAACTTTTTTTCTTTAACCCGGAAACGATCGCATTGAGTCATGATGTATTACACATGGATAATTTAATTTCACGATATAAGATATCATATATACATATTTAATATATATAATAATATATAGTATGCATATATATATATATATATATATTGCAATGTTTTGTATAAAATAAAACAAAAAAATTAAAAATAAAATTTTTTTAGCAAAAATCCATTATGAAATATTTCAAGAAAAATTGATAACAAGCGATCAAAAGACAATAAAACAGTTTTATATGAAACTTAACACGCGATTACTTTACACTATATATATGGGAATGACCGTTTCCGGATTAATTTTGTTATTATATACATACAATGTAAATAGAGATTATAAAACGATCAACAACGCTAGCATGACTAGAGTTTTGAGACAATGACAATTATATAAAATATTTTGGCAAATCAACAAACCTAAAGTGAACTGAAAAAAATATGTTCTCAAAATCTTTTATATGTTAAGATATAGCTATATTCTCGAATAAACGAAGAGAATGTAAAAAGAGATGAAATAAAGACTGTCTAATTTTTAGAGAAATGCTAAAGAATAGATTTATATAAATTCGATATCTAAAATTATCTTCGATATCTCAATATTCGATAAAAAGATATCTATTCGACTATCAAAGATAACATTGCATTTGATGCATTGCATAATACTAAATAAAATATTTCAAGTTATCTATATCTCTCCCATCTTTAAACTTTATTATCAGTCACATGTAAATAGTTTATTCATATTTCATATTATATCCAACTCACTGTCGGAATAATTAGTACGATTAGGCTCAATGCAACAGCTTCTTCATTAAGATTTGTTTCAATCCAAGTCGTTATATTGTGCTTATACGTTCTATCTAGCGGGAGATTACTTTAAACATTGTAATAAGTTCATAAGTATACTCATCGTCATAATAATCTTGAGACGTAAATGTCCCAACAATTATTTGAAAATAAGAAATTTATCATAAATTTTTTCTTTTACAAACTTTTATTATAGTTTTTGTCTCGGATAATTCTGTATTCTACTTTTTAGTTTCTTCAAAGCGCATTTAGCCGCTGTACACTTTGCGATTCTGTAATTTCGTCCGATTCCTTTAAAAGAACCCTTACCAAACACGTCTACAGTTACTCGAACTCTACGGCCATCAGCCAATTTCTCAGGCCTACCGAATTTTGCCGTTTCAGGTTCTAATTCTAATAATTCGCGAATTGGAGATTTGGGAACATTTGTGCTGAATTGTTCTGCAATTGCAACAATATCTCTTTAATAAATTTATGGAATACTAAAACGTTTAAGAATAATTGTTTTTATCAAGGTCTTACCAATTTCTGACTTCATTATCGTGTAATAAACACTCCACACTGCATCGAGAGACATTCCGCTATCCAAGTAAATAGCGCCAGCTAATGATTCGAAAACATCACCTAATGCCTTTGGAACTTCTACATCTTCGGCTTCCTCACATTCCTCCTCGCCAATTAAGTAATACTAAAACGCACGATGTATATTATCACATTTACAGATGTGTGTCTATTAAAAAACGTTTGCTTTATATATACAATTAGACACAACAAAATCACAACATTTTTTATTTAAAAAAAAGGTATTTTATCGATTCTTGCTGACTGAATTATATTGAATTTGCTGAATAATCGTAATAATAGTAATAATGATAATGACGATGATAATAATAATGATAATAATAACGACAATAATAATAATTCTTTGTACCTCCTCGCTAATGGAATGTCCATTTTCTTCCTGTATTCTAACAAAGCGATTTATTACCACACTTAGTCCAGGAGAGAGATGACGAAAATATTTATGAAAACCGCATCTCACAGCTAAAGAAGCAAATATTGTATTATTGACTAAAGCGGATCTTAAATCTGTTAAAGCACCTGGCGAATGTTGCCGGGAATCCTCGTATAAATGTCTAGTTATTAAATAATCTGAAAAAAATGTAATTTTGATATAACAAACACATTATTATAATTTAATAATTAAAAACTTAGCCAATACAAAAAAATACCTAATACAGCGTCGCCAAGAAATTCCAAACGTTGATAGCAATCTGTTAATCTATTTGGTTGGTAAGAGGCATGCGTGAACGCTTGCAAAAGATAACTACTATCATGAAATTTATATCCTATATTTTTTTCTAATTCTTCGTATCCGTCGAGCATCATATACAACTCACTTTCTGGATCAGGAATGTAACGGAGTAATGGATTTTGCGGCTCTTCCAACTTTCCATAACAAATCTAAAATTTTTTAAAACTAAATTCTAGATGTTTTTATAAATATATAGAATTAATTTTCCAGATATTAGTTCTATATTACTTAAATGTTATTAGTTCTACATTACTATATTACTTATAAATATATAAAAAGAATTAGAAAGAGAAAATTTTATATATCTATATATTATAATAGTAATTTTGTATATTATAGTAAAGATATATACAGTATGTATAAAGACATACAGTGTGTGATATTTAAAAACATAAGAAAATATATTCACACTTTAAATAATTTTCGTTCCATTGCGCTATTTACTTGTGTTTATGGAATTTTACGCGTGAAAAATCATTTCTTTTCAATGTCTTATAATTCGAAAATAGATCGATAGATCTTCAGATTTTTGCACTTTTGCCAACAGAAATCTTTTCATGAATTACCAATTATCATTACATCTCTAATGAATTTCGAAATGAATCTAGATCTTTTTTTTTTTAAATCAACTACTCACTTGCGTCCATGAAATTTCCCCATATGCATTAACTCCCTTTACATATGGCGTACTACCGGGTATCCTTTCTTCTGGTTCATTTTCACTTATCACGCAAACCTCTTCGGTAGGCAAAACATGAATTCCTAACCAAGTCATAAAGAGAAGCGCTCCACGAGGTCCACATGCAATTAAATATGCTCCTATCAAAGCCTCTACACAGTCCGCGATACTTTTATCTGGGATACTGTGCTGCGTGATTAAATTGTAAGGTATGAAGCATCGTAAATTATCTAAATTGTTTGACAGCCTACTTTCGTTTTTATCCAATTCACTTTTCATAATCACAAGTTTTTCCTCAGTCTCTTTAACAAGTTGAGTTATTTCGGTTGGATTCATAGCTTGCAAAGTAGGAATGTCAGCTTGATTCCACAGAGCAGAAGGAACGCCAGATTCGATCAATGCTTGCTCAAGTTCCTTGGGGACATAATAACAAGGAGGCAGCCAATTGTCATGCGGCTCGAATTTTGTTGCTATCATGCTCTCGCCAAGCATTTTTTGTCTGCCAAGTCTGTAAAGATTCAAATTGCTGACCTAAAACAAAGAGAAATTTGACAAATATTACAAGTGTTACTGAGTAAATCATAACGTACCTGTTTTGATCTTAAGTGACTGAGCTTCCCTTCGTGAATGTTGTCATAAGTGCAATATAAATATGTAGTTATAGCATATTTGAGAAATGAGTCACCAATCGTTTCCAATCGCTCCAAGTTAATGCCGTCATTCGCATTTGACATTGTTAAAGCTTGAAGGATCAAACTAGGACTTGGTCCTGAATGACCTTTTAATTCCGGTTGATAATCAAAACTAAAGAGATCGTTATTTAAATAATTTTTTTCATTTGACTTGTTAATCTCTTTTTTTACCATGCAAGTAGGTACAGTAGGCTTCCTATTTAATACTTGGTCAGTAAATTTTTTTACAACAGTTTCTATATAACCTTTGTGTTTAAAATTCGGTTCTTTATTTTCAATTTGGCAACTCGATGAATTCTTCCTTTTAATTGCAATTTCAGAATTATAAGAAATAAAAGTACCGTCGATCATTATATCATGTTCTTTTCTCTTGGCGAACTCATAATGCGCTTCCTTATGTTTTACAAGTAATAACTCTTCGTCCTTTTCTGCATACATCCAAAAGTTATTATCAAAATTCTTTTCTGTCTCCAAAAGATCCAAGATCTTTTTGTTAATTTCCTGCTTACATATTTGTTTCTCGTCTTCTACAGCTTCGGCGACATTTTCACCCATATAAGAGATCTTCAAGCCTCTACTTTCATCCTCACTCTCGTCAGATGTATCGGCAAAGCCATCGCTATATATGTCATCTGATTCGTAACCATCAAAATCAGATTCATACGTTGGCGAACCATATCGAATATCATTCCAACCGAAATCTTGTGGCAAGACCGTCAGATTTAGAGGAAACGATTTTATATTATCCGCATCATAATCCATACTCATAGTCACGTCGTTTGACCATGCCATGTCGTTTGACCATGTACCAATCTCCAGCTCATCATCCTTTTGCTCATCGGCAATATCCTCTTCTGTTTCTTCATCGGTTCGTACGTTGTCGGATTCCAGTTTTATTTGTTTCTCAATCTCATTGCTCAATGTGTATTGTTTATTATTTATATCTTGGTCAGATATTGTATTCTGACATTTACTGATGTCTATACTGTTTGAAGATGAGTCGTCTTGTGTATTTTCATTTTTAGCCTGCTTCATTTTCTCTGTTTCCTTTGATCTTTTTAGTACCTCTGCCAAGCTCCATCCAAAATCTAACGCCGGCCATTCAAAATCTAGAATAATTTATCAAATAACTGTAAATATTAATCTCACTCAAGTCATTAATTTAATTGTTAGAAGATTCTCTCTAATTCTATCGTTACTGAAATGTCTTCTCAAAACAATATATATATATATATATTGCTATAAACAAATATATATATATGCATAGTATATGCAAATTCCAAGCGATTGCATACCTAAATTCAAATTTTGTTGCCCTAAATTTATCATATATGCCACTTGACATCGTATTTGATTAGCAAGTAATAAAGCATTAATTCTATACAATATGCAGGGTAAGCAGACCGCTTGTCTCCATAAAGATGCTGGAAAAGGATGAATGGCGCATAATTCAGCAACAAGAATCTGCTTCTGCTCTAAATTTTCTCTTTTTGCGCGTTTGGTTTCTTCGCTGCTTGTAGGCAATGCAACGCCTTTGCGATTTACATATCTAAAATGAATAAATAATTAAATTGGTGTTTAAATGAATGCCTCAATAAATACTTGTTTCACAGGCTTCACCTAGGAGTTAAAAAATTTAATCTAGCTGATGTATGATCCACATCTAATAACGATTGTTCTAAATTTTGTATTTGTATGCCATACTTCTTATAGTAATATTCTTCAAAAGTACTATAATCATGTCCAGGAAAAGAAGACTTTGGATTTAAGTTTGTGCATATTTCCGCTACATAGAAATACTAGAAAGAAATAAAAAATGTATCGCAAAAGATCATAAGATGACACATGAGACTTTGCACATACACACACACACACACACACACACACACACACACACGCGCGCGCGCGCGCGCACGCACTTCATATATTTACATTTAAATATATATACACCTGTGGTTGGTCTTGACTTCTATACCACGGCATGATTACAGCATCGTAATATTTGGATGGATCAAATTTGAAATTCTTTCTATCTTCTTCTGGAATCTTAGTTGGTACCGCATTTCTGTTCTGATAAATGCATTCCAAAAAGTTCCAATCTACGCTAACATCTGACTCTTCACATGTTGCGACTAAAAAGTTAACAAATAATAAATTCTACGAAGGTCTATCTCTCTAAAAGATTTCGTATCTCGACTAAGAAAAGAATAAATGAAAAATTATCGATTTTAATATATTTATAACATTATAAAGAAGCTATGCGATTTGTGAGTTATCTCCATACATTATTTTTGATACATCGTTAAATGCCAATGTTTTGAAAACATTGCAATTCACTTAATCAAGATGAGAAACAATTTGAGCCGCTTCTCTGTAAACTGTAGAGGATTCCCTTTATATATGCTAATAGAATGAACATAAGGGGAAAGAGCTGGACAAATATGAGGGGGCAGAGGATTTTTTTATTTTTAAACACAAGTACAAAATATCTTGCTCTTGCGAAAAAGTGCACATTAGAGAAACAGAGTTAATATATTTCAATCTATACATGAAAGACTATGATGAGATGTTAAATTAAAGCATACTACACAGTCAGCTTTGTCTGAACATTGAGACAATTCACCAAATACTTTTTAATAAAATGACTACAAATAGTTACTACCTGACATATTTTTCAAAAAAATATGGAGAGGCCATAGTGATATGCAACATTCCAACAGAAATATCCTGATAATCTATTTATATGATATATCAAGACAGGAGATAACCTGCAAATCAAGCGTAGCTTTTTTTCAAGAAAATACTTGATAAAAGCCTCAAAAGTATCATATCATTATAATTAGTGAAACCAGCTTTATATGTATAAATCATAGACTAAAATACTCAAATGTCTATTAATATCTATATAACTTGCAAACATAATTATTTCAAAATTAATAAAATATGACATAGAGAATTATATGTAACGTCTTCGTAATGATGTATTTTACAAATTTATATCTTTTTAAATAAAAATTATCTTCTATATTAAATAAAAGATATTATAAAATGATTATAAAATTATAATATATTCATCTTTATTACATTATATATATCTGAATGTATTATCCTTTTAATTTTGATTTTGAAAGAACAAAAATTGTGTAAAATCGTTAATAATTTTGAGCCATTAATCATTTTAAACTTCATCTGAAGAATAAAGTTTTAAATTTACATTGTTCCGTTTTCTAGTACACATTTATACTCACATATTTTTACTGGTACAATTATATATGAATTCTCAGAAGCATTTGGATCAAAAAGCATTAGATATTTCTGCAATCTTAAAACGTTTGTAAAAGTATAATTAAGAAAAGTGTCGACTCTTTCTATCTGAAACTCGTCCAGGATTACAGTCTTCTTACTAAGTTTTAATTGCACATGAACTTCGCCTGATCTAGTATAAATAGGGAAGGGACACAACTATAAAAGAGAAAGAAACTACATAAAGCATAAACATTAAAAGAATTATAAGTCTTTCTTAAATAAATACAATTATTATTAGACAAATGGGGAGGAGATCGAAAAAAAAAAAAAAAAAAAAAAAAAAAAAAAATTTTTTCCTTTTGTTAACCCCAAAAAAAAAAAAAAACAAAAAGTGATTTGCCCCCTCCTCCCTAAAGGAGAAACCCAAGGGTTTTTTTTTTTTTTTTTTTTTTTTTTTTTTTTTTTTCTATCTCCTCCCCTTTTTTTTTTTAAT
>Ga0157363_1004677_pt1 | contig 12659 bp, 6 predicted proteins | sample AttsexASBM1_FD_111477 | JGI IMG/M metagenome (GOLD analysis project Ga0157363, IMG submission 111477) | Fungus gardens microbial communities from leaf cutter ant in Ribeirão Preto, State of São Paulo, Brazil - Atta sexdens ASBM1 | ecosystem: Host-associated > Fungi > Mycelium > Unclassified ...
TAATATTTTATCAATGCTTTTTAACTTTATTAATAAAGATACATTTATTTGCTTGATAATATTATATTCCTTAATGTTAATTCTGGCGATTTAAAAAATTCTTTACAATATTTTGTTTTTACAAAAGCTGTAAACGATCAAATTAAATTGATTCCATACTACAAGAGTGTCATTTCCATTATGACAAAAGATTAAAGAGACAAAAAATAAGAGAAAAAGGATTCCGCACAATCACATGGAAAATCCCGATGAAATAAATTAATTTTCACACAATGTAAATTATAATATGATAAACAAAAGATAAAAGTTCAATAATGGATAATTTTTAGCTATGATGAATTAAAAGTGCTATGTTAGCATAAGTTTTACACTAACTCACTTCACTTAGATCCAATTTACCATATATATCATATACCATATATAATATCAGGGTTGGGTAACGCTAAGTTAAAAAGCTAAAAATTAAGTTAAAAAGTTAAAAAGTTAATTAATTTTAACTTAACTTAGTTACATTTTAGACTCTTAACTTTTTAACTTTATTTAGTTACATTTTATCCGTAACTATTAATTTTTTTATTTAATTCTTTGAAGTTAAGTCTCAGACATAATACGCGGCAATAGCGATAATTTAAAATAAGGTGAAAATTGCAAAAGTAATTGCAAATTTACTAGGTATTGACCAACGAAATTATAAATATTCTAATGAATTTTCTCACTTTTGTAATTTTCACCTCATTTAAAATTATACAATCAACTCCCAGATTTCAATCTGTCGGAAATCGTGTATTTCGATGTATCTAGTTTCTAATAGATTGAAATCTATTTCCTTATTATCGCTACTCTTTCTCGTATTGTATCTGAAGCTTTAATTATATCACAGTATTCACAGTCTTAGAATCTTATCTACTAAACAGTATATAAAAACAAAACATGTAAATAAAATATAAAGTATTTTCTAAATGAAGTATATATTTGTCATTTCCATTATTTGTAAGACTGAAACTCTGGAATCATGAATTAAAAAAATAAAAAAAAAACAAATTTAACTTTTTAATTACTTTTTTTTATTAACTTTTATTAATTCAATTAATTTCATTATAAATTAACTTGTGTCTAAGTTAAATTTTCAAGGTTGTTAACTTTAACTTAACTTAGTTTAAAAAAAAAAGTTAACTTATCCAACCCTGTATAAGATTATAATTAATAGATTCCGCACTAATTAGATCCCAGCCGAGTCCTTTTAAAAAATTTACAAAGATTTCTAAGAAAGAAACAAAAATATTACATATATTAATACCATATCATTTAATGAAAACAATAATTTAAAGAATAAGAAATGCACGCAATAAAGATTTTCATAGAAAGCCTTTTCTACGAGAATTCGGTAAAAGTAAAAAAATCAATGATGCGTAGTAAAGTGGAGAAGAAAAAAAGATTCTCGGAGAAGAGTTAGTAAAAATCAATGGGTCATATATATCAAGTCAGATTGAAGTAACCCCTTTCGCCGACCGATTTAATTGGCATTATGGCTCCTCACGTGGGTGGCGAGCCACGTGCGCGCATCCTCGATGTGCGATATCATCGACACGCACAGAATACAACGAGAAAGAAGAAAAGGAAGAAAATTCCACCGGTCGTCCTCGGATCAGATCTTTGGACTCGAAGGAACCCGCACGACGCGACGCGACGCGATACCGTGCTACCGTTTTCTGCAGATGCAGTTGATAACGTCTCTCGTAATTTACGCTGTTGCGTGCCTGTTTACGTTCACACACTTCGTTAACTTGCGATTATTTAACATGCTATCTATTGTAATGAGGAATTAACAGACGCGAAAATTACATTCCAAATTGGATGAAAATCCGCTAACAATGGCAGCTGGAGAGGAGCGAGAAATAAGTTTCGCAATTTATGAATAAATATTGACACGGTATTCATGAAAAAATTGAAACGAACAATGGCTGATGAATAATCTTCGTAGATTATATTTTTAATGTACGCTGTTGTTATCATGTGCATGTTCCAAGTATATCTCTGTATTTTTATCACAAAATTTTGCAGAAAAGATATCATATGTTTATGAAGAAAAAAAGTACAACTAAAGAAAATGCGTTATATTTCTATCAATTCACTAGATACGTGTGTATGCATGTAAATTGTTTCTAATATTATATAAAATAAACTGTTTTATCAACGATAATAGCTGATTGTCGGTAAGAAACGTTTTCTACATCATCGACAATAACTTTCCCAGAGATCTGAAAGTTTGGTCAAAGCTGATCTAGGTGTCGCATATTACCGAGGTACTATTTTATTTATTCCGTATGTACAGGACTAGAAATTATTTGAAATATAGTAGAAGTGCATTTTTATATTTCAGCAGAGCACATGAAAATATTACGTATTTTGTATTTGAAACCAAAAGATTATTTTGTAATTCTAATAATACAATTGATTGTCAATCTTAGTAAATATTTAAAATAGAAAATACAAAATACTTTCAATCTTTCATATTATTATAATATTAAAATACAAAATATAAAATACTTTTATATATTCCCATGAAATACAAAATACAATCTTACTGTTTTCCTAGTAAAAGTATTTCAAATACATGCCCTGCCTTGTGTATGTGTATCTATATTTATGTTGCAGAATTAAATGTTAAATAAATAAAAATTAATTAATCTTTTACAAAAAGAATTGTAAAAGAGAAAGATATTCCTACATATAAGTTTAAGAAAATTGAAATAAAATGCAATATGAAGATACAAGTTTTTTAATATGTTATATTTATATTCAAGATTTTTTTTTAATATTCTTGAAATATCTCGAAAAAATTGCACATAATATTGTATATATAAGTACACATTTTTATGTATCTGTTTCCTTAAGAATAATATCTACCAAAGCTAGAGAGAAAATTCGATTAAATTTTTAATTGAAAAATAGTGATAAAGATCAGTCTTTATATGTCAAAACAAAACTCGTCATCTCTTTATGATGAAACATATAATCGAATTTTACGATTATCACTCTCTCACGAAAATATTTTTCGACTCGATTAAACGCGCCTGTACCTCGTCCCACAATTCGTCCGCGACGTGATGGCAGGATACGGATATTCTTTTTTTTTCTCGTTATTTTCCACGCTCGACCACCGGACTAGTCGTCCAATCCGTATTTTCAATGGGTTTTCGATGGGATTTTACGGCGGCCAAAGAGAGCGTTACGTTCTGAAGCCGATCGATCAGTAAATAAATAAAAATATCAAACCGCTAGCAAGAGAAGAAGTGGATAAAAAAATAGCAAAAGCAAATGTAGCGGAAGAAGTGACCATTCGAAAGAAACAATAAAAGTTTGCCGCAAACAATTATTTTCATTTTCAAAACTATCTACCCGTATATAAACCTCGTGTATGTGTATAATTATCGCGTGTGTAATGAATAACTGTTCTAATTCTTGTATGATCGAGCTTTCCACGATACTTTCCGTGACTGCAATAAAAGTAGCACACGTATAATTAACTTTTAATTTTTTTATATTAAAAAAGATTATTTCGACCTGATTCTCAATTCTTCATATATATTTTATATTTTAATGTATACGTTTCTATAATGCCTACCTTATAATTACTCGGTTTATACTTTTGTATAATTCTTGGATAAATAAATGGAATTTCAATTAGACAAAAGTAATTTTAGCAATATGTCGTCGCATTTTTTTTTCTAGCAGCTTTTAACTTTATAATTCATTTATTTACATTATACATACCCACATATAATTTAATATGTATATGATAATTTATAATATATAAGATGCAATATTACTTATATATAGGAATATTTTCGAACATTGTCTTCCATTTACCATCCATTCCATTCAAGAATGCACACGTCAATTTTCATTGTTCCTTTTGAAAGATGAGAGCTGATTTCATTCTGTTGCTGAAGAGACAGAAAAGGATATTTAAATCTGCTCTCTCGAAAGACGTTTATGCCAGCCGTCCGATTCTCGCGGAGCAGAGTAGCGAGATTGAGTGTCGGCGGAGGCATCCTTGACTGACAGCAAATACGAGGGGGTGAAAAGGATCACGTAAAGGGTAGAGAAGAAAGACGAGCCATGTGCCGAGGTAGCTTGTTTAAGGACGCTCGTATCTTATCGATCGTTGAACTCCGCGGATAGCCAAAACTTGCTTCTCACTGTGATTGCAATCCTGACATTCTCTCCTTCCCATATTCTCCTTATCTTCGAACTAATATCGTAACAATTTACATATCTTGTAACACAACTTCCGAGACTAGACGGACAAAGATAATATGCGATATACAATACTATCATATTTTGCGCACGTGATTGCATTCAAATCCATTCGCAATTTCTTAAGGTAACTGTATTGTGGGAATCGAATGAACAAATACAAGCACATTGAATATCAAAATGGGTTAAATTCTTGGGTTTCTTCATGTAATGATATACTCAATGCTATGTGTAATTTATATTGAAATTTAAACCAGGCTTTTTTCATTATCGAAGACAATTTTCAAAAATTAATTTCCAAAGTGCTTCTTTGTGTATCTTAAGTAAAATCTAACAAGTAAATAGTATACATAGTTTTGTATGTAACATACAAAATGATATCATAGAATAGGTTACAAATTATTAGGAAAAAGTTTTTTAAACACATTTGCTTGCACTAGATTTTTATACGCAATTATTTAATCAGACTTTGCGTGTCTGTCACAAACATTTGTGGAAGGAAGTTTTGAGAGCGAAAGGAGAATCGCTGATGACAGTTTCCTTAAATGTACATAAGATACAAAGTTAATCAAAGAGTATCCTGTACGAACTTCTTCTTTACTTAATCACAAAGGTTCTATCCGGAATCCGTACACGTGTCATTATACAGATAAATTCCATGTGCCATCTCTGAAGTGTACATTAGATATATGATTATACTTATATCTTGTATCGTTTGTGAATTTGATAAAAGGATCACTTATCACTTTTATCACTTTTCTGCGTTTTAACTATATATGTATATCTTTTGAGAGATTCATATAATTATTATTATAAATTTTATCACAAAATAAAAATCTTGACATGTCCGTGTAATGCGTTTTAATGAAACTTAAAACACAGAATTATGTTTGTCCAAATAATGTAATCAAAGAGATATATTTTGTTTAAAAAATTATATTTACGAGAAAAATCAATAATGGAAGGCTAATAAGTATGTCGATTATCCGTTTATAAACAGACATTTCATTAAATTGTTATAAAGACTCACATTAATTTCAATAAAATCTCGTATGTACGATGTCAGAGTTGACACAATGCCTACAAGTGTCATTTATTTACTCTGTCAACTTCGTTGAACTCTTTTATCCAATAGTTACATAACGAAATGGACGGTATTTTCCTAAAATACAACTCAGAAAAAGCTTGGAGAAGAAAACGAGGTAGTGTACTTTATGGAATCGTGCGCTTTATCGGTTTTCTTCCTCTGCGTTTGATGCTTGCTCAGATGAGAATCGAAGTTAATGGAGGGGCTATCAGTGTCGCGACAATATTACGAAAGCATAGCGAAAGAAGTATAGGGCAGAAGTATACGATCTCCTTTTAATCACTGGGGACGACAAGACGATGAAAAATCCAGGTCGCTTCGAAGGGGATTCGTGCTTCGATGGTTACGAAGATGATGATAGCGACCCGATGCGACGGAGAGCGAGCGAGGTGACAATTGTGATGGAGAGTGCGGACGGGATATTAAAATGTCAGCTCGAACTTGCTACGAAGAAGACTTAAACTGTGGATGCGTTTCGCATACGATAATGCAATGAAAACCACCCTTGTTGCTCTTTGATCTCTTTCGCGCCAGATATCTACCCTTCTGTTATGTCGAAAACCCTGTTTTCGATATGTATTCGTACAGAATGTACAAGATATTTCAATGTAAAGTTCGATGCGAGACAGAAAGATGTATGCGACTATCAAATGTACGAAAATGCTTTATATAAAAAAGTCAAAATCCAGCAATTGAATTATTATATATTTTCTAAACAGATTATTCGTATATATTCCGTTTGAATATTATAGGTCTAAAATATGATTTGCATCAATATTCATCATTGCCGCGTAAAAATGTAGGAGAGCGCATTCCAAAATAATTTAATTAACTTTCCGCGAACAAAAAATATATGTTGTGCATATAAAGCATTATCGATAAAAATTTGTATTAAAGTTTTTATATCAAATAATATGATTAAATTGAACCATTTGCATTGAATATTATTTGACAACAAAATAAATTGTAAATCGTTTTTATTTTATAAAATATTGATTTCAGCTAATTTTGGATAATATAACAATAAAAATATTATTAAAGTATTCATGTAAATTTTTTTTTTTCTACCTAGAAATAGAATTTGCATAAGTAAATTATATTATACATATAGTTTGACAGTTAGCAGTTTATTTATTCTATTTATTTTCACATTACGTTTATCGTTCCGTCAGCGATCAACAATGATTGAATAATGTATATCGTAATGGCAGTACCTACACAATTATAAGAAATTTCCTAAGAGAAAGATCTATCCAAGGTCTTATCCAAAACCGTATAAAATAAAGGAGGATTTTGACAAAATTTCAGACATACTTTCAATCTTTCAATTGCATTTTGATTTGCAACTTGATTTGAAACATCACAATGCGATATTGCAAAATGTATGTCGTTTACTTACAAACTTCTTCAGCCCACGGGCTTGTCTTTGTTTCCTGATGAACGATTTTACGGAAAATTTCCTCCATTTGCTCCGGTATCAACTGTCATTAATTGATGTTTACTTAATAACGGAGGAATTGTGTATACTGTATACCTAACGAGGTCACGTTTGAGGAACGAAAATGAAATTTACGAAAGATAGTTTGAATGGTATGTCGAAATTTAACGTGGAATTATGGACCGCAATTAATTCACAACTTGGCTTATATTATCATTTTGTGATCCAATAAATTAATCATCATCCTAAAATAACATTATATGCATTAGACTCTGAAATAACATCATGAATAATTATTCTCACGAATATTAAACCGAAATACGTATAGCCAGACTGAGTCAGACAACTTTGAATATTAATGTCGCGCATTGATTAAATTAAACACAAGGTTACATTTTCAATCATAACCTATTAGTTAAGTATATGTTAATTCGTAAAGACTCTTTACTAATAGCAAAGTAAATAGATAAAATAGGGCAATAGGAGTCAGGCGCGGTAATTGTTGCGCAAAACAAACAATGTGGATACAATACAAAAGTTTTTTTGTATTAAATAATCCGCTTACATGTTTTGACTTATTTTTAAGCCATCTTCAGAGATTCAGAAATTAATTTTATAATTACAATACCTATAAACTAATTCATTCCAGTGAGCTATCACCTTATTTAAAAAATCGAACGAATTTTTATATCACAATAAGAAGGAAACTCACAGCAACGAGGATTCACCATGTCGCAAATAATTAAAATTTTTGACTAAATTAATAGAACATAATTGCTGTGAGCTTCCTTTTTATTACGATATAAAAATTCGTTCGGTTTTTTAAATAATTTTGTCTTATAAAATTTGAATTTGAACAATTTCAATTGTCATTAGAGTCATTTTTCAAAATTAAAGTTTCCATAAGTATGTAGGTGGCTCACTGGAATGAATTAGTTTGTAGGTATTGTATAAAATTAATTTGTCTCTGAAGATGACAAAAATAAGCCGAAACATATAAGCGGGTTATTTAATAAAGACTTTTGTGTTGTATCAATATTATTTGTTTTGCGCAACAATTACCGCGCCTGACTCCGATTGTCCTATTTTATCAATTTTCTTTATTAGTTAAGATTATATAATCCGAAAATTGATAGAAATTTCTAGTATTCAGTATCTATATACAGAAAAATATCATTCTACTGTTAAAAAAATTATTACTCAGTTTACTTTTTGCTTTTAAATAACGATTACCTTTAACAAAGAATATTTTCTTGATAATAGTCTTAAAATGTACTTATAACAAATTTTAAAAAAATTCTCATGTAAAACAAGAATTTATTTTTTTAAGAATATTACAAAAATATTATTAAAGAAACGATTTTATAAGCAAATCGAATTTGTTTTAATTTAGTAATATGTTTATTGAAGAATTAAATTTATTAGGACTCAAAATGTTTTGAATAAATTTTATATAATGAACTGTAAAATGGATACATGAATTTTGAAACTTGAACTAATTAATATATAAAAATAAAATAAGGGCAAAAAAGAAAGAGAAAAAACTTTTGCTTCTTTCTTTGGCCTTATTCTCATATATTTTCTAATACATACGAGCGTGCTTATCTATTACAAATAATTAATATTTAAATATGTATTTTTCTGCGTGTACTCAATTTAAGTTACATTTAAAAGTTTTCTTTTACATTGAAATTCTTTTATGCATAAATTATTAAATTTTATGGATATAACGTTAGTAGACATCTGGAACCTGTCATCAGATTAAGAAAATTTTGTGATCCGTCTACATCAGTCTTCAAGGTCGATGTTTTTAGTTATGACGAATGAGCATCCTTACTGCAGAGTAGCAACAAGATCGATGTTACTACTCAGTTTAACATAAACGCATCTTACGAGATGAAAACAGTTTACAAAGCGTTTTACTGAAGCTCATACTGAGATGATACATGCTACGTCTTTTGAAAAGATAAAGACAAATCTTTTGTGAAAATAAATATTTCGTATCATGAAAGGCATAAATTTCTAATAAACGAAACAGTAAAAATATTGTTATATCAGAAAAAGAAAAATCGATCGATTTATAAAACAATATAAATATTCTTCAAATGAATGAGATTAATAATAATATTCTATAACTTGTCAAACTTGGATATTATCAAATCAATAATTGATTCGAGATCATCAACAGTTAAATATATACCGATATCGAAAACTACTTTCGCTCAAAATTTGCATGGAAAAGTGATTTAAGCGGTCGACGGCTCGAGGGATGCACTTCTGGCACGAGAGTTGGTTCTCGCTTCGCCCCAGTTGGTCGATATTTTCCGTGCCAAGCGTCAGCACGCGAGAGAAGCGCGCCTAACGCGCTTCCGTCGACGGCACTGAAAAGGCCCAGATTCGGTGATCCGTCTTAATCGGATGCCGACGTTCCCGGATGTGACGGGACGATGAGCAAACGCCGGCGCGGCGCGGCGTGGCGGCCTGGTTGCTGCCGCGGCGCTCACATCGGTCGTAGCTACCCTTCATCCTCCCGCCTCAGCATCCCGGCATCCCTTTTAGTCTTAGCCGCCGGCTATACATAAACTATACATCCCTAGTGGTAGCGACAAGCAACGACCCCGACTCGTGTGTCTCGCCTGTTTGCGCCGCGGGGGTTGCCTGTCCCGCGCGCCTGCTCGTTCAGGCATGAAAATTCCGCACCCCTCGTTGCACAGAATCATCCCGCAATCCATCGATCGAGCCGGCCCATCGTTCTCGTTGGACCGGAGAACGATGAGGGAGAGAAAAAAAAAAAAGAAAAACGAGAGAAACACGAAGATACGCGCGAGGTCGACGATGTCCGAGACGCGCGAAGAAACTGAACACGGCTCTCTTTCTCGCATTAACTCTCGGTAAAAATAAAAAAAAATGAAATCGCACGCTGCGAACCGGGATGCGCGGATAATGAAAGGTTAATAACCTTCGTCGGAAGGGCAATTGATTTTGTGTAGCCAAGTGTGATCTTGTTTAATATTCATTTGCAATTCTTTACGGATAATATACCTAATGAAAATGTTTAATAGCGATTCTTGATTCTCGACATTCAAGTATAAATGATAAGCTATTCAAAGGAATGAATGAATTTTATACTTTTCTCTATTTTCCTTATATTTTATGAAAATATTTTATGATTCAAATATTTCAATCGCTCTTTTGTGAAACTTTTGGGAATTATACACACACACACACACACACACATACACCCATAAACTTAGTAATTTTCAATTTGGTAATAAAGTAACTATTTTTAAACTTGATAATTTATTTATCTATACGAGATACTCCGTGTGTCTTAAGTTTGTTGGCTGAAAATACCGTGAACAGGGTAAATTTCGGTAAGAAAATTGTATTATATAGGTACTCTACCGCACATGCTCTCTAATAGAACGATCGTTAGTGGGCGCATTAGCGATCGGTACGACCGTAAATTCGAAGGGCCGTGTCGCGAACAATGGCGAAACAATGTCGTAACAAACTACAGGCGGAGGATTTGGGAATGCCAAACTCTCGTAATAGCAGTGGGAGAAAGCGACAAAATGCATTCCAATTGATATATAATGCATTGCATATCTCTCTAACTTGTTAGAATTATCTTCCTTACTCTACAATCTCTACGACATTCTATTTGCAAATTAAGACATGAAGTAGAAGTACTTTAATTGCATAATTTTCAAAATAAAACACTTAATAAATTTATTATTTTTTCTTTCACACATATATTATAGCTAATAATAGATAAACAATTTATATGTAAATATTAATCGTCTTTTTAATTGAAATAATAATACAAACTAATATATATGTAGATGAAATAATAAAAAAAACAAAACAATAAGTATAATCGATATTAATAATCTACAAACTATTGCGAACAATATATTTATGACGGATGTTACATATTTCTTTCTAAAAAAATCCTTAAAAAAGTTCACTCGTGTATTATACGTAATTTATGATCTTGTATTGACAGACTAAATACAGGATTATCTTCAAATATTTCATCAAAACGAAACATTGCGAGCAGTAAATGTCGTAAATGACACATCATACGGTGTCATATCGTAATACGTTCATTCTCTGTTTGTGAAAATATTCTGTGACAGGCGAGAAAAATGAAGCAGAGGATTAAGGGCTAAAGAACATTGGTTGGGGTAGCATTAATAATTCGACGTCATGTCAGCTCCTTGCTCGTTCGAATAGACGTTAATCCCAAAGAAATTTTCCCGACAAATTACATTCGCCGAACCGAGAAGTTCGATTCTACGAGAATCTCGAAGAGAAATTACATATGTTTTCAAGAGCGACCGCAGAAATTAAATCTTTTCCCACAGACTTTTTCAGATCGATCTAATTTCATGTTAAAAAGCAGAAGAAAGCGCATACACACAGACGGGAAAAAGAAAGTCATGCGAAGTTCAGAAATCAATGCGAGAATGAAAACAATTGTTAATTGTTATCGTTATGCCTAAAAATATTTAAAAAATATGGTGAAAATGTAATGTGTTGATACTAAATTACGAGAATACTTCACAAAATGCGCGCTCGTATTATTACTATTTCTCTATTATTCCTATTATCATCTGTTTATTTTGACTCGTATTATCTTGCTTTGCAAAACAAACGCAATTACATGGGCTGCCAAAGTAAGTATGTAAATACAAAAAAATCAATTCATGGCACGAAAAAAAAATTCATAGAGAATGCTTTGTCTATTGGAAATAAATTTTCCAAGCGTTTACTAAATGATATTTTTAATGCAAATAAAGGAATGATGGTGTAATCGAAGTGTAGTTTCCAATTCAATTATTTGCAGGTGAACAGATTGTTATTATGGATTGTTATTACGGATTATTATTACAAATATAGATGTTATGTGGAAACGTACTCGTCATAAAATAATTGTTTATTTCAAATGTAACAGTACACTCACTGTAAATACCCCCATAAATTGGATCACAGATTATTTCACATCACATGGTGGATTGCAATCATTTTTTTTTCATGTTAAACTTCGCGATGAAAGACGCTAATATAACATGCAGTTATCCATTAACAAGAATTGCCTCGATAACAATCAGTAATACAATATTCCCTGTTTGCAACGCTTGAATTTTTTTGTAGTAAAATTTTCGTTTACATCGTGAAAAATTGCATAGTCATATCCCAGTGTATGATGAGATTTTTGAGAGAACAACGTTATTTCATAATACTAACTTTTTTCTTCTAAACATATATAGGGGAAGCCCGGCAACGCAGCGTGTTAAGGTTGAGAATTAAAAATGATACATGAATTAAAATTGAGAGCAGAAACCATTTTTATTCTCATAAATCTCTTAAAGGGCTTAACTTTGAAATAAAAAAAATTAAAAAACTTGAACATTAATATGTCGTTTTAGTTAAAACACATAAAAAGAGAAATCATCCGCTTTGCCCGACTTCCCTGGGCACTCGAGCAATGCGAAATTTAAAAAATTAGAAGCAGGCTTGACAATTGTCACAAAAGTAGCTACCAAATCCTCTATATATGTAGTGCAGCTTTCATGGGACACACTGATTGCACTGGATCAGTCATAAACAAATTATCATACTGCATTGTAGCAAAAATTAAACAAAAATGAGATGTAAACGAACACGTGCTTTTCAAAAGGTCGTCTGTCCCTCCGTAGTTCCCAGTATTTTCATTGTAATCATATACCGAGTAAAGAGGATGGATCATCCGCTTTGCCCAAAAACTCTACCTGGCGCGAATTTAGAATAAGTTGAAGCACCAAGTGAAAAATTTTAACTTCAAGTACACGTTTAAAGACACAGAATTCTTATAAAAAATCATTCACA
>Ga0157363_1004678_pt1 | contig 12658 bp, 8 predicted proteins | sample AttsexASBM1_FD_111477 | JGI IMG/M metagenome (GOLD analysis project Ga0157363, IMG submission 111477) | Fungus gardens microbial communities from leaf cutter ant in Ribeirão Preto, State of São Paulo, Brazil - Atta sexdens ASBM1 | ecosystem: Host-associated > Fungi > Mycelium > Unclassified ...
GTGTGTGTGTGTGTGTGTGTGTGTGTGTGTGTGTGTGTGTGTGTGTGTGTGTACACGGTATACTAACATTACTTTTTTAAATTTACATAATGTAATGCAATGTAGAAAAACATATGGAAATAAGATATACATTATTTTTGATGAAATGTTATTAAAATTTTGCTGTAAATTTCTATTTCTGAAATTCAACTTATCTCACGGAGACTTATATTAATCTTATTAATAAATTAAAAATTTCATGTTTAAAATTAAGAGAAAGCAAATTTGATCGAAAATATATTCATTTCACGTATTCTTTATAAAAAAAAATACTATATTAAAAATATTAAATACAGGTTATTTCAAGATTCTTTCTATGCACTTTAGAATTAAAGATATAGATTATTATTGTGCAAATATGATAGGATTATAAAGATAAAATTATTTTTTTGGCGTTAAGAAGAAAAGCATTAAAATAAACTATTTGCAGAAGAAGTTAAAAAAAATTGTGAAGGAAGCAATGAGATTTCAGATCCCTTTAACGTGTTACAACTGCAGCGTTGTTTGTTTTAGCACGCCAAGCTCTTTCCTTCTTGCCTATACGTTGAATCCCTTCCGGGAAATCATGACCGAAACAGTCATCGCTTTCAGTTTTTCAACCGAAGAGACTCACGGCTATCAATTTACTTGTCTTAAAATCACGTGAATGAGCAAGAGCACAAATTAAAAATATACCACATAATTTAGGACAGATAATTAAGTCTCTACTTTTACAAGCAATGAATTGCGCATTTTACAATTAATGCAAAATAAAAAAAATTTTATATCAAATATACAATTATGAAATAATATTATTCTCTTAAAAAAAGTGGTAGGTATAGCAAATCACGATCAGCAAATTTTTTTAATGGCGTTGAACGCTGTAGCTATAGACGTTTAATGAGGATATCTTAAGCACAAGACGGGAAGATTGAAGAGATGAATAAGAAGACCCATGGTAGATAATGACGACGGGATTATAGCGATTAATTTATTATTCCTTACGACGTACTCACCGAACACGATGATTACGTGCACATTCACGATTAGTAACCATGCTTATATCCTTAAGGCAAATACCGAATCGATAGGAAGATCTAATTGAAGTGTAGACATAAGAATTTTTCCGGATGAGACGTTCGTTCAAAGATTCATTCTACTTTAATGGTGATTTCCGTTTTATATTATTCCTCACGTATACATAAATCGCGTATAATGGCGCGCAATATGTTCTTTCCTATAAGGCATTTCTCGTGAAATTTTTTCGCGTATTTTTTCATTTTTATGATAATAAAAGAGAAAAAATAATCAAACTGTAAAACATGTTTCTATGGACAGAGGTTTGTTAAAATAAACTTATTACAGAATTTTTTAAATCAAATAAAGATTATTAACTTTTAAAGAATAGAAGCGCTTATACAGCGCTGATGCTGTTTTGTTTTCATGTTGTAATTTCTATGCTTGCTCATACTGTTAAAATTAACAAACTTCTAATATTAAAATTAACCATTAGATAGCTACCAGTAACTACATGCATATAAGCAAATAAAAACTTTTCCCATCTTTATATTGCCTGATAAGCAGTATTCGCGTTTCAATATTTGTGCTATTATATGTTAAAAAAGAAACCCAATTCCTTGAGTCAAGTAACATTTCATTATTTTTAACTTCTACATTCTACATCAAAATGTAAATCAACCCATTTTTGTAATTAGTTTCAAAATAAACAACGTTCATATTAACATATATACTTAGTAAATAATATACACTTAGTAAACTAAATGAGTGAGTCAAATTTAATATATTTTCTTGAGTTTTACATTATTAAATTCCATTATTTTAATTAAATTAACAACATATTGAGTGGGAAATAATAGTGACCTATAGAAATAATTAGAAATAACTAAAAATTGAGTATAATTTGATATTATAAATTTAATAAGTATGTATTGTAGTGTTTCATTCAATTCATTGTTTTATTCCATATGTTCTCAAACTTTTATACGTACTTTTCAATTATTACTTTTCGATGTTAAAAACATTCTAATTAAGTTTCACGATTTTCTCGATTATCAAACAGCCATTTTAAATTTCAAATTTCCAGTATCTAATTTTTCAATAAAATCGAAAAACCTTTTATTAACATAATGCCAATATTTAAAAATAAATAAATCTTTAATAGATTTTTCTTTATTTATATATATATATATATATATGTATATATATATATATATATTGGATTGTTCGGAAAGTTCGTGCCAACTAACCTATATAATTTAATAAATGTATATTAAAATTTTAATCTTCTGCGTTTCAATTTTCCTTCAACATCGGCACGACAACCCAATACACACACACACACACACACACACACACACACACACACGCGCGCGCGCGCGCGCGCGCACGCATGCACACACACTTCTATATTGGCATTAATCAATGGTTAATGAGATTTTGACGGAACGGGAAATCACCATAGCATGAAACAGTTTCAGGTTTTGGGGTAAGAAATACAACACAATGAATTATAATATATCTTATTGAAGAAAAAACTAACTTTTAAAAGATAGATCCACCTTTTAAAGGTTAACCCTCGACTCTATCAACGGATCTTTTAGACCCAAAAAGTTTTAGTTGGTTCTGTAAATAGGACACTTTTGAAATCTGACTTGGATCATTTGGACCTGGAAGTTGTAGATTCAGTTTAGTTTTTTACGAATATTCGAAATTGAATATTCTAATAAAAAATTTTATTTATAGAAAACGCATTTCTTTTAATTTTATTTATAACGTTTTTCCCCATACTTTTTCAACGTCTCAAAAAATATCTCAATTTTTCTCATTGAAATAATTAAAATATTTTTTCTCTTAAAATTCACGATTTCCTCTTCCTAAAGTAGTACTTATTTTTGTTCTTTGTTTTTCCTCGAAATGATTTTTAGAACAAAGTATTTTGGCCATTTTTCTATAAAATTCTTACTTCTTACATCTTTAGACATAATTTTCAACATCTAAAATATATCTAAAATAAAAATGCTTTTAAGAGGATCCTACAGTCGTCTGTTTTATCGATTATTTTTCAAATAAGTATTTTTCTAACTGTCTTTATACAGATTTAAAAATCTTTCTCCATAATTAAAATATAAGCGATAATGAATTCCAAAACCGATAGACTTTATATCAAAAATAAAAAAGTTGAAAAATTAACAGTTTTGTTATCGATTTACATCGACATACAACAATATTTGCTTTATTTACAAGTTTTAGATTTTTTTCTTTGTATGTATAAAATGATCTTGAACTAAAGAAAGAATTATATAAACAAACAATATTATGTTCTTAGAATTAAGCTTAGATATCTAATATAAAAGATTAGTTAATTGGAAAATTTATATGTATGTGTGCGTGCAATATTGATGTAATAGTGATATGTGTCAATGATACGTAAATCGTATGTGTAATTCCTCTTGAATCAATAATACAAACGGCTTTAGAATCCTTTTAAGAAAAAATTGTTGAGGATTAAACTCGACTAAAACGTAATATTATTTTGTCTATATCACAAATAAAAAATTATCGATTTACAAATAAAATTGTAATACTCGTGATCAATCATACCTTTTCCATATTCTGTTTTCTGGTCAACGTTTTATTTCACGATACGTATTTCATAAGTGTGAAATAAAAGGTGTTCTTGGATAGAACATTACATACGTAGCACAAACATGAGCATCATAAGTATATCCTCAAGCTTTCATCACATTGTTTTAGAAAAAAAATTTTATTTTCACATGGAAAATTATTTTGTAAAAACTAAATATACATATGACGATTGCCAGAACTTATTTCTACATGTGATAAAATATAAAACACGTAAAATTATACATATATATATTTTATGAATGCGTAATTTATGTACATAATATTTGTATTTATTTTAATAATATAAACACAATTTAAATAAATAATTATCACCTTTTCAAAACTTTTATACATATTTCTAAAAAGGAGTTAAAAATTTTTCATCCTTTTATCTCTTTACAGCTCTGTTATTTAAACACAAAGTTGTATTTAGTTGTACAAACATTAGTTGTATTTATACACAAAGTATTGAGATAGATACAAATATTGTTATGTACACAAGTGTCACAAATCATAAGTTACACATTCATAAAACAAATTTTACGAAAGTATCTTGGCGTAAAGTTTTACGGACGCAAGTAAGTAAATTCCGCAAAGACGTGAACATGCGAGTTCACGGGGAGCGTGAAAATGCACCATGCATGCGCGCCATACGTGCTCGCAGAGACAATAGCGTCTGGAAGCCGAGAAGTTCGCCGACGGGGCACCCCTTGTCGACCTCGTCCGCGGCGTGACAAAAGTCTTAAAACAAAAGTCCGCCCCTAGGTCCGTGAATGCCCATCCGCCGAACTTTCGCAACGTTCGTTCCGTTTCCTATGACAAAGTCATCTGTTAAATAGTGTATAGGCTGCTATTGTGCCGCATGCGAGCATTAGGTCACGTGTGCAGTGTGCGTATGCCAGAGCACAATGCTGTCCGCCGACGATATGATTTAATAATGGTTATTTAAGAGAAAGGAGTAAAGAAATCTAAGATGTATAACTGACAGACGAGATTATTTTGTAATTCTAAGTATGGAAATTTCTTTTCATATATATATTATATGTTATATAAATCAGTTACATTATTTATTATATTTATTATTATTTATTATTATTTATTTATTATCATAAACTAATCAAGACTTCATATAGATTTCATCATCTTATTACTGTATTATTATAGGTATTAATATTATACTTTAAAAGGAAGTGGGAACGTCATTTTTCATACGGTGTAGATCTTATAAACACTACGCCTTTCAAGCCGACCGGGACCTTGAGATTTCTCTATTTCACGCATGCCCATATATATATTCATGCGCACCGGTATAAGTATCTATTAATCATAGTTATATAACAGTAGGAAAGCCACGTAATCTTTTGGTGTAATGAAGATAACTTTCGTTCTCTCGAAGAGATAAATATAATTATAGTTTAGATACATAAAGAAATGTGTTCACATTCAACTCTTAGTACACTTAGTACACTTAGTATAGTTAATACTAATAAATATTAATAACTAATAAGACATTAATGACAGTTATTTGAAAGAGAAATTATTTTAATTAATATTCATAACATAATTAATATTAAAATCTCTCAAATGTCGTAAAGAATCTTTCATGCCACTCTCTTTTACTGTCCCATAGATAAATAATGAGTTATATGACTTTTTTATCATCTATTAAATAAGTTACTTTTTGTCATCCTACCACAATTATTTGTAATGAACTTATACTTACACCACACTACTTTTGTAATGAAAATACCTTCAGTCTCTTATTGCGACGTAATTTCTCTATAAAAACCTGTTTGTTTGAAGTAATTTACTTCGGTAAGTAAAAAAAAAGTAACGGTAGTTGAAAATTACAGGAAATTGTTCTAACAAGGACATGTAGTTCAAAGTACCTTAATATAAAAAAAATTATATTACGAGCCTATGTATTGATTATAAAAATAAAACGTGGCAAATAAAGAATATTATAACTCATACGCGAAAGAATGCTATTTTTATGTAATCTAACACTAATTAAGGAATTTAATTTCTTTTTATTTTTGAAGTCTCATCTTTCACGCTGCAAGAGAAAAGAGCTGCGGTATTCTTTATACATTTTTACTATGATGCTTTCATATACCATAAAAAGTTACGATTTCCATCACATCATGATTTCCAATAAACAAACGTTTATTTTTACCGAAATCGAACATTATCTTAATGATATTAACTTTTATTTGTTTATAAATTTAACAATATTTTTATCCAATATATTTCAAGATAAATCTAATTGAATCTTTTCAAGTATATAACAAAATTAATTATAACTGATTACAAGTATACTTTAATTTCATATTTATACATATAGTTAAGTTATAATCTCATATTATAAGAAACAGATATTTATATAATAATACGTGATTACAGACAATATAATAATGTGTAGTCAAAACAAATGAAAGTTAATTTTTAATATTAAGATTTATTCAAAAATTTTATATATATTGGTTGTCCGGAAAGTTCATGCCGATTTTGAAGGAAAATTGAAACGCAGAATATTTAAATTTTAATATACATTTATTAAATTTGAATCTTTTGCGGCACGCAACTTTTCGGACCCAATATATATAAATTTTGCTTCTTTTTTCCTTCTCGATTCCTCTTTCTATTTATCTTTGCAAAAAATTTTTCTTTTCTTTTTTATAAAAAATAAACTATCTAATTTTGCTCTTGATGAAACCTATGGTGTAGCAAAAGCATTCGGAATTATCCTAACGCTGTTGTTCTGCAGCCTCATCGATCAAAGAAGGCTAACATCCACGTGTATACAGTCAGTTGTCGCGTATGTTCTCTGAGCCCTCGGGGACACCAAGCGCCGACATTTAAATTCTGGCATCCCGGTTAATCCAGTACGATTTATGGTCCTATTACGCCGAGCGTGTTACGATACGCTTCTCATTGGCAGATCAACGAATCGATCTTTCGCTACTACCGCCAATCGATCATCTGTGTCAAAATTACTTCGTGCGTAATAATTATACAACTGCATAATTGTGACGGCAAGAGAAATACCTGATTGCCGCTGATTTACATTGTCAACATGTTGACATTATATTATCGACATAATATAATGTCACATTGATCCCATACATTATCCATTGTGTGGAATGATATGTAGACTAAATGGTATACCTAAACCATTTTACGATGAAGTTTGTGCCCAGAGTCAATCAAGATAATTGTGATACTAAAATTTCACGCACGTGAAAGGCCTAAGAACCAATCCGAGCAAGATAGTAACGGTAACAGTAACCGTAAAGGGAGACGATGTTGACGAGAGTAATTTTTGTAGTGAAGCTCTTTTATGCGCTTGACGTAAAAGACTACGCCATAAATATTTCAGAGTGACGCGAGGCTTTCCCGCCATGAGGTTCGGTCACTTGTTTGCCGAAAGTAATGACGTTTCCCATCGCACGAAGGTAAATGGAAAATGGGTGGGTGTCAGGGGTAACTGATCGAATCCCTTTATCCTACCACCGATCTGCTACATTGAACTCATTCCGCGTTGTGTAACCTTTCGCTCTTGGCTGCTCGAATGAATGAGCAACTAAATGAAAGTGCGCTTGGTTCCCAACCAGCAAGCCCACAACTGAAAACAACTTAACATATCGCATCGTGAATACAAAAAGCTTCTCGATAAATCAAGATATTTACATGTTTCTCTCAGTTAATTTACAATTCGTCCATCAAAGATTCGTTCATTAGTCAATTTATGAAGAATACACTTGATATTTGCCGACTTTTTGTTTAATTCAGAATTTTAATTAATCTTTATCATAATGAATTATCAGTAAATATTGAAGTTTCTGTAAATGCAAATACTAGCAATCGTAACAAGAAAAATACTGGCACCATTTGTCGAATTATTTTATGAAAAATAAATATATTGTACAACAAAATTATTTTATTCATACAATTTAATGTTTTTTAATTACATATTTTACAAAAAGTAGAGTTTTAATTAATAAACCGATTAAATTACATTTTAAATGGCCATACTAGAAATTTGAAGATGAAAAATAAGTAATAATAACGAAACTAAATATATTTAAATTTAATGTATCATCATTTAACCGATACACATTGCATGCAAGATATAATTTCAATCGTGAATGTGTACATGGCAAAAAAGTCACTACGATTAATAAAGCATCGTACAAGCGGCGGTTTATTAATATTGAAAATATAATAATCTACCCCCCCCCCGGCAATTCGCGTCGTACTTTGCGATATAGAATATTTCAGAAATAAATTGCTTCTCACCGGATATTTGCTTCACGTAATAGGAATACCGATCAGGAATGATCGCACAGGATCGAATCTTTGGCACGCTACGGCATGGTTTGAGTTATGTAATGCCCGCCAATGTAATCGCGGCTTACGATTATGACCTCGCTAATGCCAGATAACGTATTACTTATGTGTACGACATACACGTACATGCATTATGCATAATATCTTTTGCGTCCTGCCCTCATCCTCCGTTCCTCTGATGCTGTTCTCTACCCGACAATTTTTTCATTCTGCTCTTATTTTATCTCCAATCCATCTTCCCTCATGTCTCTATACGTTTAACCCCTTCGTGCCTTTTTATCACAATCCTGCTTGTACTCTTAGATTCGCTCTCGAATTTTTTATCCCCTTGTTATTTACATGTTAAATGGTAAGTGCAAACTCGGACAGCCATGATCGAAAAATATCAAAATGCTCGAAACATATATCCAACATGTGATCAATGCAGTTCAATTTTTTTCCAATGGCAAACGAATCATTCCTATTTCAACAAGTTCTTTTAGCGTATAAATATAAAACGAGTATAAACACAAAATGTAAAGCAAACAAAACAACAGATATTATTTTGTAACTTTTAAATGTAGATATCGGAGCCAACCATAAATTCTCCTCGCAAAATCATTGCAAATCTTTAAAAATATAAAACTTTGTAACTGCGGAACATTGTCGGACAACAGTAAGCTATTGTGTTACGGGAAATATTGCAAGTGGTGAGTTAGTAGATGCGTTTACATTTCTAGCGAGCCGTGCAGTATAGTGATTACGACTGACTGATGCAAGTAATTTCTCAGGAAAACTACCCACTTACGAAAGTTTCCTCGGCGAGTTTACGTCCGAGTAACATTCGATTCGGGCTAAGCATCCCTCTAAATCTCACAAAGCGGGCAACTCTCGCGAACGTGTCGCTACGCTGGTGGCAATCATTATATTACTCAGAAAGGTGAGAAAAAAATTATTATGACGATAATGATTGTAGTAATAACGACAATACCATGAACGATAATAATCATCGTACACGAATTGATCGTTTTAAAGGAGTCGAGGCGTCTCTCAGAAAACGATTGGTCGCTCACGATGGAAACGTCTAGAAGACTAATGGTGAACTTCTTCTCACACCATCTGCCCTCGGATGGCTCTATCCAGCCGACCGATAAACTTTTCCATTCGCCTCGCGGCCACGGAACTCTTTTTGCTACGGTACGATTGATATTGTTCCAAAGCGGCAGCCTGGCGAAGTGGAGAAGTAGTTTAATTGCGTGAACGTGTATACTACAAATGAGGAGCGCGCTTCTAAATCCTGCAATAAAACTCAGTTCCCTCCGTTTTTGTCTGTCGTTCATTTGTTAGTCTTTAAAAGTCGTGAGTGTTTTTAACATTGTAGTATACTTAAATTTCAAATCCTCATTTATGTTCGCAAGTAGCTTTGCAAGTAGCAAAAAGAGAGAATTAAGATGTTATACTGTCACTTGAAAAAATGTAAATGTTTCTCTAAGCTGTAATTTATTTACAAGATATATATAATAAGTATTTCTTTTTTTCCAAAATACATTTCTCGAAAATTGTTTTGCATTGTGTAGAACATTATGTAGAATTGCCATACGTTATAGATTTTGAATATATTGAGATGAAATAGGTCAAAATTGACATTTTTTTTTACTATTTTCACGGCATTTTTTATGGCAAAACAAAACCTTGTTTCTAAACAAAGTCTGCAGCATCTAAAAATACAATTCAAGAGTTTTTAAATGAATTTTAACATGTTATTTTTTTGTACGCTTTATTTTCATCAAATCATCATGTTATTTGAACTTTCTGTATAATATATTTTTTTTTTAAATACCATAGTACATACCATGAAGATTTTTTCGCGGTAAACGCGATAACGTTGTCAGAATTTACGTAGCATATCACGATTTTTAATAAAATAAAATAAAATGGACCAAAAAACCTCAATTTACTAAATATTCTGAATATTATGCGATTTCTGACAACGATATCGCATTCAGCGCAAAAAAATCTTTGGGGTATGTATTATGGCACTTTGAAGAAAAAAAAAGTGATTTTTAGATGAATTGTTTGTGATTATGCAGAAAATCTAAAATTCAAATAACTATAACTTGATGAAAATAAATTATTTAAATTTTATGATCGTACTAAAATCTATTTGAAAGTTTTTGAATTGTACTTTGATATGCCGTAAATTTTATTTAAAAACAAGTTTTAGTTTTGTTATAAAAATGTTGAAAATAATCAAGAAACCTCAATTTTAGTGAAGTTGCACTTGAATTTACTCAAAATTCTGATGTGCTACGCCAATTCTATCAATAGCAGTGTTTAGCGCGAAAAAATCTTCGGGAAATTTACTATTGTTTGGAAAAGAATTTAAAAAGTATTATTTTTTTATTGATTATAAATCAATTACCAATAACAGAGAAATTGAAAATTGGAACAAGCAAAATCAAGCGCAGGATTTATACATTAAACGCGTGTCCCATACTTTATCATGAGTTTAAATTTGATTTAGTAAAGCCGTAAACCGCTTCGCCGCTCTGCACTTTAATGCCTGCAATCGAGGCAGTCTCCAACCCAACTTAACAACGTTGAACGGATATTGCCGTCGACCCCATACCGCATCAAGGATGGTCAAGCCACAAGGATGCTTGCAACACCACCGACCAAGCTCCCATCCTCATACACATAAATAGTTAAAGTAATTTGTTGGTTTAAAAAATCTATTCGATCGATAATATCTTTCAATATATCCTACAAGACCTGTCAGAAAATTCTAATAAACACTATATTTTTTAGATGTGCTCAACAGAAAGATTATATTCTTTATCTTAATTACTTAATTATATTAATTATGTATCATTATACGTACATTTACCTTCCTGTCTATATTTTTTACATGTATTATTCAATTTCAAGTATGGGATCGCTCGAATTTTTGCAGATGTAAATTCGCGAAGCTCCCGTTGTCGGGATTTCCTTGCTCCATACGTGTTAATCCTACGAGGTTTGTGGGCCTCAGGGCGATTTTCCGGCTTACAACGAGATTAGCGAACTTGCACTTGGTTGATTTCATTGGCGAAACTACGACATACGCTTTGTCCAGAAGATCTGATAACGCAAATGAAGCTACGTGTGCGAAAATAATCACATAAATGCATAACGATATGAGATCCACTCTGCTCTACCATACATAAATTAAATTATATAATAGTACAAAAATTATATGATAGCATGCATATAATTTTTGTGTTATATAACTTAATTGATATGTCACGATATTAATGCAATATTTTCTTTATCAATTATTTAATTTATAACTTAATTTTATATAATTTAATAGCTCTCGCAATTTTCATGATTATATTCACATTCCTTACAGATACGATTATTTTTAATATACGTATTTTATATAATATAAATATTTAACGATACGATATGAAGTCTTAACACAACCTTAATACTACATACGAAAGAGAATAAATTAAAAACTAAATAGGAATAGTATTTGCTGGACACGTTGAGAATTAACTGAGGAGTTAGAGAAAGTAACTGTTCTGTAACTACTGTATGGAGTAAAACCATGCGCAAAAGTCATTTTAAAAGCAAACAAAAAAAGCATGATAAATATTGCGAGTTTTAATGCTGAAATAAAAGTAATGAACACTCTAAGCACAGCAAACGTTAATAAATGGATTTATGATCGTATAGTGAAAATTCCATAGTTCATTCGACTATGCGCATCGACATTATAGAATGTTAGCAAGATAAAATGCACTTATGTCACGTGGCCTCGTTGTTATACATCACGTATAACATAATTAGAATCCAAGCTATGTATAATTCTCGCGTTGTACCGACTGCACTTTGTGTCTATCGTTGCGTGGTAAAGCGTAAGTAGAATTAAAGTTGCGCCTCGACGCATCGTTGTAACCGTCACCGACGTATGGAACGCCGCCGGGTCTCGGAATTTGTTTAACAACGAGCAAGACGATATAACTATTACTTTTGGAACAAAGTCTTAGCGTGATTGTAACTTCCGCGCTAACTTTGTCCTTCTCATTTGTGTTGTGTTTGTATCAACTGTATTAGGTATTCTCAAAGTTTTCTACATTATCCTATCCTGAGTACTTGCAAATCCCTCGCCTTTTCTTCCATCAGGCTCTTTCATTTAATAAGATGTGGACACATATTCTACGGAAACGGAAAATCTAACAATGTAATGAAAAGATTTCGCTTTTTTACTTTTTTTTTTGTTCGCAAGAAGGAACAACACATGTACGTACAATTATATATCAAAAGTCAAAAGTTAAAGAAATAAAAACTGATACAAATCATTAAGATATTAAAAATTAATATCACAAATTTCTTTAAATTCAATATCTTTTTTAACTTATTAAACCTATAATTAAAGAAACCAGCAAGATTAGCAAAAAAAAAACCAACAATTAAAAATAGAACCGAAGCAAAAATGAAAAATATTTCTTACATAAAAAAACAATCAAAATAAATATTCAAAACAATTGTTATAAATAAATAATTAAATATTGATTATAGAAAGAAACGATTGATTGCACCAATCGATTCTAAGAAAAAAAATGACAAAAGAAATACATATAATTTTTTTCTAATTGATCTCTGTTTATGGAAAAAAATA
>Ga0157363_1004679_pt1 | contig 12658 bp, 7 predicted proteins | sample AttsexASBM1_FD_111477 | JGI IMG/M metagenome (GOLD analysis project Ga0157363, IMG submission 111477) | Fungus gardens microbial communities from leaf cutter ant in Ribeirão Preto, State of São Paulo, Brazil - Atta sexdens ASBM1 | ecosystem: Host-associated > Fungi > Mycelium > Unclassified ...
GAGCGAGCGAACGAGCGAGCGAACGGTCGTCTCGCGATCTCGACTCGCTCCAATATCCGAGTTTTTTGACAGCAATTTCGGTCACGTCCGATAATATATCTGGATCATTAATATAAAGCTCGGCCCACATCCCGCGCATCCCCGTCGCGGGGAAATTGCTTTTCAATCCCCTATACCGACCGTCCCCGGTCCCTACCTCCCCTCGCGTAGCGGCCGTGCACACCCCCGCGGCTATCCGCCATCTTCGTCTGTTCTCCTCGCATCCCTCTCGCTCCCTTTCACCCTCTGACTCTCCTATACGCGCGCGTATCACCCGGTAGATTCTTCTCGTCGATGTCATTGCTGCTATGGCGTTCGTTCTCGAAAGTCGGATTTATAAGAGATCCAATGGTGCAGAATTCGCACGAGACTTCTTGCGCGAGCTCAATTTTTCAATTTTTTTTCCATTTTTTTCCCGGTTCATGTGTTATATTTAATTCTTAAACAGCTATGAAAACTATACCCAGGTTTTAAAACGTTTCTGTCTATGTGTTTGAAGAATATTTATAATACACAAGTGTCTTATTATGACGATTGATAGAAGAAGATTCAAAGTTTTGTATGTTTTTATCTACAAAATTTTTCATTTTTTTCGTGATTCATGCGTTATATTTAACCCTTAACCAGCTATAAAAACTATACCTAAGGTAAAATCTTATGTTTGAAGTACAGATATAAAAAGTGATATGAAATATAAATGAATCGCCTTATTATGGGGATAAAAGAAGATTTAAAGTTTTTTACCTACAATATTTTTCAATTTTTTTCTGTTTTTTTTTTTTATAAATCATGATTTAAATCTTAATTATAATCATGAAAATTACATCTAACAATAAGTTCTAAAGTGTCTTATTTGAAGTACAAAATGCAAGTAAACTTCTGTCTTACGGAACTGATAGAAAACAGATAGAAAAAGTCTTTTTATCTACAATTGAGAACTTCATAGTACAAATCGTACAAATTATATCGTAAAATTTTTATTTGAAATTTAATTCGTTGTTGTAATCAACTTTCTAAAAATAAATCAGTATATTATTATTGAAAAACAGTAAGTAATGATTATATCAGTAGCTAATGATTACATCAATCATAAATATAATACTGAAGTCACTGATTCACTTTTAGAGAGAAGGGTTAAGAGTGAGATTACAATACGTTTTCGAGATCCCGTCTAAAAAATAAAAAGATTATCATATGATTTATTACAAACACTTCACTATAGCGTCTTTTAACAAACACGATAATCCTAACCTATTCGCCCGTCTGATATTCTCCGCTTTTAAGTTCACCCGGCCGTATTTTCGTGGCTCAAAGGGTTGTTCGCCCGCATTAGCTCAGGGAAACAGCAGTCATCAGTGTACACCGTCCCTAATACGTGGCTGCGTACGCAAACACGCGCAACTCATGAAAGTTCACAAAGTACGTGGCGCGTCTCGAATGGATGCGGGATTACGGATTGGAGTTAAAGTACGTCCTGCACGTGCGAAAACGAGTTCGAGAGCGAAAGTATCAAGAGAAATAAATAAAGAGAAAAAGAGAGAGGGAGAAGAAGAGTACCGAGGGATCGCTGAAATATTGATACTTCAAACCGGATAACGAGCACTTTTAAAATCGACATTTTTGCGCCCGGTATTAGCACGGTTATCGATATTTTTGAGTGTCCTGTACCCTGAAACACACAGATGGACACATCCATGGGTGCGCCGTAATACGTACGCGCTACCCGGTAGACTGCCACTGCCCGGAGCCTGCACGGAACACCCTCCATAAAGACGATCCCCTCGATCAGATAAAAAATATATTATAGCCGGCACGATCCAGAGGCTCGATACTTCGACGAGGCGCTCCCCCCCCCCCTCGTACGCACACACGCACACGCACACGCACACGCACACCCACACCCACCCACACACACACATCGGACAGCGCATCCACCCCCGATTTCGTCCTCTCTTTCGGCCCCTCGACACCCCCACGTCCTCTCTTCCTCCTTTTGGCCTCTAACTGGAAATCGCTATCGAGCGATTCAAACGCTCGGATGCAGATCGTTGCACTACCGTCGAACCAAGTCTCGGGGATGACATTCGACGAAATTAGATTCCGCGGCGAGGGTGGAAACGCGCACTCTCGATGCTTTACTGTCTTCCCTCGTGGTTTCCCGCTGGTTACTCCGATTGTTATTCGTGTACAAGAGGAGGGGGAAGATACGAGATATACACTTGCCGATACGGTTTTCTCTCTTCATTGTCGAGTGCATCGGAAAGCACCGATTTCGCATCGGCAGGATTGATGGAGAAAACCGCAGCAACGGCATGTCGAATGGCACCGAGTCAATTTTACAATCGGGCAAATGAAAGGGAACCGCGAATCGCATCATTAAACTTTAGTCAGGCTTTTATGGTGAAGAAAGAAGCGGAGGGGGAGGGAGAGACGAGGAAAATAACAGACTTTTTCTATACAGATAAATATAATCTAAAAAAAAAGATTATAATCAACTCTAAAATTTACACTTCGAATGTTTAGATTTCCAGCGGACTATTTTTTATCTATAGATCCTTTAAACCAAATGGTGGAATCAGTTTTTCCTCAGCATAAAGTCGAGCAAAGTCATTTGTCGTAAGTTTCCAATTTTTAACATTAAATAACTTTGTAACTAATCTTTAAATTACAATTTTGTTAAAGTAGTTTACTTGGAATTAAATGAGAAATAAGGTACTACCTTTTTGCACCTTTGAAACTTATTTCGTTAGCAAACCCTATTCATTTTCAATCGTTTAATAATTTAGAAACTATGGCTCCCTTGACATTGTTGTTAAAGAAAAATCTATTTCAAATTGATTAAAGAATTCACGGATAAACAATCAATCGGCTCGCCGATTACAGAAACCAATCTGCATAAATTACACTGAAAAAAAAAATTCCTAAATCTAAATAATTTTCTTGAATAGTAACTAATTGCAAGTAACATTTCCCTTATTGCAAACAAATACTTAATAAACATAAACATATGTTAGTTGATTTAAGTATTTTCTTTTTTTGAATAAGTATTTATTTGTAATAAAGAAATGCTTATCTAGTATTATTCAAGAAAATATTACTTAGATTTAGGAAAATTATTTTTCACTACAGTAAATCGTGTTGGAAAATATTACTTCGAAAGACTACTATTTCCATAATTCTTAAATTTAAATCCACTATTTCTCTCGTTAACGCGAAAGTTTAAGCAATTAAAGCAGAAATTGTTTCGGGAGACCCGTAGTTCTTTTTTTTCCCCATTCGCGCCGGCCATTTGTGGGTGGCGCGTATTATCGCGATCGTGCTCTTTCCGAGCAACCAATATCACTCTACAGCTGCACGCGCGCATATCTATCGCGACCGACAAAGCTCAATGGGCAACGAAGAACCATCGGAAAAGCTAATACAGCAGCATGCCAGGAGCGGAAGGTAGGGGGCAGGGACGGAGGGTGCGGAACGGAATGGAGTGCCGCGAGAGGGGTTGGTGTCGGGATTGGAGTGAGGCCGGCATCGCGAGCAACCAGACTGAGGGGGAAAGCGTTTAATTCATTACGGAGATTAAAAAAGTAAATTGCCTCGTCTCCGCGCGCGAAAGAACAGCGAGATAATCGCGCGGCCGAACGGACACATTCGGCCACGAAAATATTTAATTAAATTCATGACCGCAAGATACGGTTGTTTCAGGTTCGGGCTCGCCGGAGCGTGCTCCCGAGAAGCGAAAGTAATTATCTGAATCTTTCCGAACGGCCAGCCACGTCTCTTTTTCACGGAAGAAACGGAGGCTCCTGGCCGATAGACGGCGACAGATCGTTTCTCGGTGTTGCGAGGCAACGCCGAGGGTGGGGAGAAACCGGTAATTGCGTCCAGATCATAAGAAAACCCGTCTAATTAACACATTGGCCACGGTGCATATCGGCGACGTCAATACCTTTTTTCTTTGTGCCGTGCATGATTGGCCGATACACTCGTAATTTTACTTTGAGCCGTGCAATCCGCTTTCAAACCGATACCAAAGCGATTCCCGTGTAACGAATGAAGAAACGGACTAGTTTGAAAGAGTATAGTCGACTATGTATGACAAATTTTTAATTTGCGAGCGAAACAAAAAAAATAACTAGCGGAATAAAAAAAATTGCAAGAGTACGTCACCTGCTAAAATCGTCTCTTGCGCAAGATTCGATCGTAAAAACGTGAAATTATTGGTGGCGAAATTTTTTCAAACATGCTGGGTAAAATCTTCCCCGGCGGATAAAAACAAAAAAGACGCAGAAGGAATAAAGATTTTTGCATAAAGGGAGGGAAAGTGTATATAAAGGCAACGTTCATAATTTATGTGTCGCAATACGAGGATCCTCTCCAACTTGTTTTATCCATGATTGCCCCAAATGGAATAGCGTATAAATATCTTCTTCGTATAAGAGTGGATTTCTGACCTATAAGCGTGGCGTAATAATAGCAGTGGAGCGGAACTAAAAACGGCTGGACCGTCGTATCGTCTGGCCCATCGACAAGAAGTCGCCTCGATTTATGGGGCCCGTGCATTAGACTTGAAAGGCGCGGTTTTTCGCCAGCGTCATAGAGAGAGAGAGAGAGAGACAGATTCTGAAAGAAATTGCGGTTACGACTTGTGGTTATGATTTATTAACATTTTAACGGCCAAGTATCGTGTTGACAACGCTCCAAACATTTTGAAAGCCAATCAAATGCGAAACATCTTGTTTAATTCGTTATAATTTTAGTAATCTAAAGAATTTCATTAAACTTAAATTTCATTAGAAATTACAATCTTTATTTTTTATTATGGTCTCATATTAATACTAGAATCATTAGAATTCTTATTAATTATCTGAAAAATTGCGTTTTTTTTTAACGTTGGCTATCGTATATAATATATTTTTTAAGATCTAAAAAAAGATAAAAAAAAGTAGCATTCGTCTAGTTTTCTAATCCTTTGAAAAACGTAAAGCTTTTACAATATATAAGTTAAATACAATAAGTGTGACTGATATCGCCTTTGCCATGTCACCTATATCTGAATGACGCATAAAATTCGCATAAATCTCATGAGTCATTTGTAGATTTTATTTATGTACACATTGAAAAATTTGTGTTACGTTTAACACATTATACTTACTAATTCGCTCAATTCCAACAAGAATATTAGTATTGTATATAACATTATGAATATTAGTATGTAACACAAACATTGTGTAAAAATTACCTGTAAAAAATGTAATTCTTTGGAAACAAATTGTGGTTCTCAGTAAAAATAATATGTATAATAGATACGTTAAATTAACATTTATCTTTTATCCATTCATCTTAAAATTTTTTGAAAACTATATTATTCATTTATTCATAAATTGCTAGTCAATTTAACTCGTAATATTACTGCGCTAGCTTAGTAAAGTTAGTTTTTCGGTACGCGTTTCAAAGGGCTACATATGTAGTATATAAATTCGCACAGAATCATACAAGCATTTAAGATCCAGTTAGACCGGTTAAGACATTGATTACTATAATTTGTGTTACCACATATACGATCCTATAATATATTATATTATTCATAAATTATGTTATTTTACTATGAATGTTAAACATCAATTTAACATAAAATATTCAAAATATAATCACATTATATTAAATATGAATTGACGCTCGGGTGTGTCAAAAATTTAACACAAAAATTTTAACAAGGATCAGTTTTAATACATGTTAACACAAAATATTTTTTTACCATGTAGATAAAATCGTCATTTGATGATTTTATTTATTCGATTAAGAATGATTTTTATTGTGTATTTAAAATGTTAACTCCGGATCTACAATAGATTTTTAAACCTTAAACCATAAGGAATGGATGAATCACAATCAATTATTCTCCTCGCATTCGAGTGTAGTTGATCAATTTCTTACGGCTTAAAACACTTATTGTAGATCCGGACTAAAGAAACAATATAAATTACAATATAATACAAATTTTTAAACTGATGAGAATAATAATTAAATAAGAAATATAATTAAATAAAAGAGCATTCACACAAAAAATATATATTTAAGCATTAAGATCCGCTTCAATCCAATATAAGATTTCTCTCATTAATTAAATATAAATTACATTAAATTATTAAAGAAACAATAAAGTATTAAAATGATTAAATATTTAAGTTCAATGCCAAAATCAGCTTTGGCAGTGAAAGTGTTAAAGTCACGTATAATTAAAGTTATTAAATACAAAATACTGGCTCGCGGATTCCTTCTTTTAATGTATCGGATCATGACAGTACGCGACAAGTCGTTTCGTTTTCGATAGACACGCGCGCTGACTCGCCAGACAATACGTTATTACGATCCAGCTTTATAACCTACCTCTTATATCCGTCCCCTCGCACAACGCAATCTCATTATCGGGGATGCACTCTCCGTATTAATACCGAGAACGAATTAACTTTCGGAACGTGACGGCACCAAATATCATTAACTTTATATCACCTCGCGCGAAGCGAAATAATACAGGACTTCCGCCCGAGGTAACTATGACGCATTTCTGCTGGGCGAGACGTGCTAATCAACTGATGAGTTTAAAGTCGATTATTGAATGCCGACTGACGTACATTGGTCGCCGTCATTGAAAGTTCGAGACAATCGTGCCTAGGATTTAATTAAAAAAAAAAAAATATTTTAATAAATGCATCCCGCCGTTGTTACTGCATATAATTTTTCGAGATATTTTTCGTTTTAAATCATTGGGCAGAGGAGGATACAAAAACGGGCATTTGCTTCTACGTTCATTTCCCACGAGACGTGAAAATTAAGCGCATTTTTACGGAATACACCACGTACTGGATTTTCGATATTCTAGTGTTTCGTAAATTTTTCTGTACATGGAATCCGGCTATTACGACCGAGTGTAGCGAATAAGGGGGTGCGACTGGGTCGGAGGGGGAAGGGTGTCGGGAAAACGGCGCGGTGGTTCGCTCGATTTCGAATAAAGTTAATTGGAAAACATTGTACTACGGGACGGGACGGGACACGGAATTGTGACGAAGGAGCGGTGTAGAGGGAAGGGTTGGGAGACGAGGAGAGGGTGAAGGGGTCGACGGATCGGCGAGAGGGAGAGGTGAGAGGTTGGTGAGTTAGCGAAAATTAATATTCCATATCGGGCCATCGCATCCGACAACGTCGACGATCGACCTGGACTCGCGCGACAAAAAGCGAGTTTTTCCAACGACGCGATGCGATGGTGGAAAACCGATGAAGACTTGCGTAATGTTACATTCGTGCCATGTGCGCGTACATGGGCAATACGCAGCCGACGTAACGCCGACTAATTATCGCGGTCGCATTAATTGTTACGTAAATTAATAAAGTTATTAACGTTGGTGTCGCGCACGCGCGCGCACGCGCCAATCTCGTAAAGATCATTCGCGTTACAAGCGTTAACAAACTCGTCGCGCGAATTCCTAATTACTGCAGTTATCCGGAGCACAGTCCGATAATTACGCAATACTCGATAGCTGGTCTCTATCGTGTCTTCGTAAATATTTTATGGGACGCAACCGATTACAGTGCTTACTGGATAAATACGCTTTTATACATAGCTGATCAGAACATAAAAGAAGTGAAAAATAATCGTGTGAGCGACAGTAGAAAAGTAAAAATCATATTTATATTTCTTTCTTATAATAATACAATGAATACGTTAACACCTAGGAAAGGATATAGCTTTATACGCACTAAAAAACATTTTATATTTGTGTTAAAATTAATCCTTGTTAAAATTTATGTATTAAATTTTTAACACATCCGAGTATTAATTTGACAGAATGAAATTATTTAAAATGTTTGTTAAATTGATATTCAATATTTCTTAGTGCTAAAATAATACATTTTATATGTAAGTGAACAAATAAAAATAGTTTGCAAGGAATTAAAGACATTAAATTCTAAGATAGAAGTACATGAATAAAATGTTAATTTTATATGTTATAAATATTAATTTTATTTTAAAAAATATGTTTTTACAATTCGCTTATAATTTGTGTTACACATTTTTAAATTTATGTTACTTCAAAATATTTATCTTGTGTGAAATTAACTAAAAAATTTAGGTAAATTATTTAGAATATGCGAAATGTATTAAATTTAACATAGAGTTTCTAATTGTGTATATTAAACACGTTGAATAAAAATAATAGTTCTAATTATATATTCAAAAAATTGACGAATCTTGCTTCTTCATTTCTCCAAATGTTAAGAATTTTTTGATAGAGAAATTTTTAACAGACAAGTCTAAATTTAAGTGTTCTCGCGGGAGATGCTTTCATATCGACGATCAGTTATGTGCTTCCAATAAAGATTGTGCAGTTAGTCAGTGATGCCGAGTAATCGATATCTACAAAGCAGAGCTGTGGACACTATTTACAGTCGTGTCAAACGAAAAAGAGATATCCATTGGCGCGGTAAATTGTTTTGCGACTAATTTAAGTTCAATCGGATGGCGTAGTAACTTCGCGTGTAACACGTCACTAAAAAAAAGGGAAAAGAGAAAAAAAAAGATGAAGCGTTAATAGACAATCGAACTGTCCGGATTGGGGCCATCCTGGGAACATTTTTATTAGCGATGCCTTCGATTCCGTGACGTCGAACCACGGCGCAGCTCTCTCCGCGGGATATCAAATTTCGTAACAATCCGGCCGGTGCGGTAGTCGAGTTATTTCAGGTGGGCGAAAAACACTCAAAAACACACACGTGTCATCATGTAGTGTTATTTTTGCCCGATCGTAACCGTAATTGGATTTGGTAGCACAAATTGGTAGCGGACCGAATCTCTCAAATTCCAGGAAAATCGCAAACCATCGGCTGCCGAGATGTTTCATTCATGGAGAAATCTCGACGAATAGTCGCACGAATCATGATTTGAATTGTAATCCGCACGTTTCTAAAAATAATTATCTCCTTTTTTTCCGTCAAAATTCGTTTGTTGTAAATTAGAAGAAAATTAACCACAGATAATAAAGAGCGACGAGGAAGAGTGAAGGAGATACGAGCTGCTTCTGCCGTGGATGCTTTCCAGCAAGAGACACAGATGACATGATATAATGCCTATATCACACTAGCGATTGGAGATTGTATCTACATTAAAAAAGCAATTTTGCTGAAGAATTTAAAAATTTAGCTAGATACAGATCTGAAAATCATTTTGCTGGACTGTCAAATAATTTTACAGGAATTTTAATCATGATGAGCAATGCTGTAAAATGTTTTGATATTCTAGCAATCAATTTATAGTCCTACCTAATTTTAATAGCCCAACACAATTATTTTTCAAATCTATTTAGATTCGTCAGTAAAATTGCTCTTTCAGTGTGCGTTCGCGTTTACGTTAACCAATCAAAATGAAGCTGCTGGTCAATTGTCATTTCTTTCTGATTGATCAAGAAACGCAAACGCGAACACAGATACAATCTCCAATCGTCAGGGCATAAGCCTTTGTTTAACATTGATAAGTAAGAGATGTAATGATTCACTGTAAAGGCGTCTCCAGACGATATAGCCAATATAAACCACCTTTACACACCTGTGCGCTAAACTGATTTACGTGCATACTCTCTAAAATGAATCAGTGTATTATCATTGACTTTAGTGCTACATTTATAACTGATATAATCATCAGCGAATATTTACTGTTTTTCAGTAATAATACACTGATTCATTTTTAGAGGTTATGATTTTCTACAGATTTAATCTATAGAAATCATAACTTCTAAAAATAAATAAATATATTCACTGATATTACAGTTATAAATGTAGCACTGAAATCAATGATAATACACTGATTCACTTTTACAGAGTACATGTCGTGTGTGTGTGTGTGTGTGTAATATTTACACATAGCGTAAATTGGCCATGTCGTTTGGAGGCACCTTAAGACTGATATGTGTCGCACAACAAACTTTTTAAGCATGTGATCGGCTGCAGGATAGAGAGATCTGAGAAATCTTTCTATTCTGCAATTAATCAATAAACTTAATAAGATTTTTTTGTACGATATATGAAATATCAGCCTTACTCAATGAATCATTACATTTTTGGATTTTCCCTTTAATGATATAAGTTGACACAAGCACCATTCTATCCTTAACATTCAGTGAGTAACAAAGATAGAACAACATATACTATTTGTCGCTTTGTGTCATCAGATGGAAAGCACCGTTTAATATTTGCCAAACATTTGTTAAACAAAGACGAAATGATCGCTGTGTTCTGTTACCGGAAAGCATCATGTATCTTGCCACGGGTATCTCCCGTTTTCGATCGACGCCTATGGGATAGAAGAGCTGGGAAGTCAGCCGAAAGAAACTGTACTTCGAGGATCACCGCGGATGAACGTTCCATCCCATAAGCTTGTCCTCCATTGGAACGTATAGTGTCTCATGGCTTGGTGCACGGACTGCACACCGTCGTTGCTGCATCGTATGTCGCGCTTCTCTACCCCCCCGGGTCACCCGGATACGTGCAGCCTGAAGATGCGCCGCGGGATCACCGACTGACAGCTCCCTAATGGAACCCGTAAATACCGCACGGGGGCACGTTATGTTTTCCAAATGAAATCCCGAAAATTTACTTCGGAAACTCAACGTCGCCGCCATCGTCGATACCGCCGTCATCGTTTATCCTCGAGGTGACATATTCTGTTCCCACTGATAATAACATTAAATCGTACGACGATTGTTATTTCTATTATATTGAAACATGAATCGAGACCATTCACAATGATGTTGTGTCGTTATGCAATTGACGGATATAATAATCGGATCTAATGCGACGAAAAATCGTCTATAAACCGGAGGCAGATAATTAGGCTGGCTTCGTATTGATTGATTCAATTTCCAACTCGATGGAACGTCCACTTTAATTACATGAACGAACAATACGTTGGCGATTAATATTCATATTGCGATATTGTAATATCGCGATACGTAATACCGTAATACGCTAATATCCCGGATGTAATAATAGTCCGCTTAGCGTTATTTATGCGCGATTAATTACTGCGGTGTAAACGTGAAAAAGGAGACTGTCGCGCGTTATCGAAGATTCGATAGGATTCACAAATGACGCACGAAGAGAATAGTTTCGCTAAAGTATCTAAAAATGTAACTAAATATAGCTCTGAAAATAATTTTGTTAGACCAAAAAGTAATTATGGATGCCTAAAGTCGCTAGAATGTTTCTAGCAGCATTGCTCGTTACGTAGAATGCTTGAGCGCCCTTTACAACTATTTTGATGATCCAATAAAATTATGTTCACAGATTTGTGAATACACAAATGTATCTAGCTAAATTTGTAGATAATTCAGCAAAATCATTTGTTCTGTGCAATAATTTTCTGTATGTAAATAATTTTCCTGGTATATAATAATATTTGTAATACGGTGTACAAATATTTCTCTCTCTCTCTCTCTCTCTCTCTTTCTCTCTCTCTCTCTCTCTCTCTCTCTCTCTCTTTCTTTCCTAAATAAATTTATGTGAGACTTGCAAATGACAATTGCAAAATGCCAAACGCTTTTTGGCATCTCATGTGTAAGATTCACGATAGTAAATGCAATATGATGAGATCTATTTGTATGAAAATAAATTTCTAAAATATCTAAAACCTTGTATATAGATATAGATTTAAAAATAATTTTGTTAATTTTTAGATCATCAAAACATACATAATTATGCAAAACGCTTAAACTGGTTGTTAAAACTTTTTACAATATTATTCATTATACTTCAGCATCCTACATAATTATTTTAATGGTTCAACAAAGTTATTTCATTTATTACATTTATACGAGAAAAGATTTTATTGAAGTATATAAAAATTTAACTAAATACAGATTTGAAAATAATTTTGGGCCATCAAAATAATTGTATGTACAAAATTTAAATATGATGATCAAAAAATTTTTACAGTTTAGGCGTTCTACATTATTTTAATAATCTAATAAAGTTATTTCGAGTGTACTATCTGTAATTATTTTGATAGTTTCATCAAAATTATTTTCAAATCAATCTACCTAAATTTTAGATGGACCACCAAAATCGTTTTTCCTTTGCAAAAATGCATAAAGACGATAACGATATTATAAAATACCTATAAAATATTTCATATTGAGAGACAAAAAAGGACACCTTTCGTAGCACCTCAATGCAGACGTATTTAGTTACATTATTACCGCACCGATGTATACTCGACGATTACCGGCGACGAGATGCGGGCGCATATATACGTAATCGATATCGAAGCCAGATAAAAATGATATTACGGTCGCCGCGATTATGATACCCGCATCGCAGAGATCGAATTGGTCGCAGCGCGCCCGTCCGCGCACTCCAACTGCGACTCCGCTACGGTTAGATATAGGATGCAGATTGCAAATACGATTAAGCGTTATTGCGTTTTCTACTTTTCTCGGAATTACATTCTTTCAAATTTTATTACCCGCCGATATCGATTGCCCGTGGCACACCGCCGTCTCTTGGCATGCGCACACGCGCAACGCGAGTTAACACGTATACGACCGACCGACCGACCGACCGACCGACCGACCGA
>Ga0157363_1004681_pt1 | contig 12655 bp, 9 predicted proteins | sample AttsexASBM1_FD_111477 | JGI IMG/M metagenome (GOLD analysis project Ga0157363, IMG submission 111477) | Fungus gardens microbial communities from leaf cutter ant in Ribeirão Preto, State of São Paulo, Brazil - Atta sexdens ASBM1 | ecosystem: Host-associated > Fungi > Mycelium > Unclassified ...
ATCACAAATAAGATACTCACTGGTTGTGATACTGGGGCTGAATAGTGTTTCAGGGGTTCAGTATAAGGATATGATGATTGACAGATGATGAAAAGTATCAACAGGAATAATTGATGTTGTTAAATCTGAGGTCTAGCCCTCAGACACAGAGGTATATATACAAAAGAGTGATGGTCTGTGTGCAAGCTGTTGCCATCACATGATCAAAACTCATACCTGATGGGAGCTGTCAGGCTAATTTTAGAAGGTAACTAATTATGTCACTACATTGATATGCTTGTATCTCTACCAATACTTGTTACTTTGAGATGCATCATATATCGTTGGAAACAGATTGATGAGCACTTCCTAACGCAAGTTCAATCGTGCAAATCTGTTCAGCCGTTCATGAGATATTAGCAGACAAAGCTTTTACAGCTACTGATGTCCTGATATCTCAGTCGTTTGTTGTTACTTTTGTACATCCCGCATATGTGCGGATAGCCCTTATTTGGGGCTTTCCAGCGCAACTTAGTTTGTGAAAATCAGTCTACTGGTTGTGGAGATACAAGCTGAATAAAGTTTGTAACACCTTTAATCAATCTCAGAATTGTGGCATATTAGTCATAGTATTCCCAAAATTATGCTCTACTTCTACTCATCTATTACATCAATTTCTATCTTTTTTCAATATCTCTCTGGTAATAAATATTTACTTTTACTGTATATTTTATAGGTTTCTTCTTGTTGAATGAACTATCTATATTTCTCATATATATAGATCTTTTGATTTTTTTCAATTAAAACCTTTGCTTCAAAAAAAACTCCAAATTCATAACCAAATCTATTACACTACTATCCAATAATATTTTTAATGTTACTTTTTCTTGTGTATCAATTCTTTCAAGCTTAATCTTCACTGTTACTTTTCTTAGTATATTCCTATTTGAGTTACAACAAGATGTATTATCTATTACTCTACTACTAAGTATTGCAAACTTATTATGATTAGAGCTCAATTGTTAGTTGTAGTTTACACCTCATTATCCAAGATCTGATGATAGTTTCTTGGAAGTTCAAAATAAGTTAATAATCATTATCTGAGAACATAGAAAGTAGAAGTTGGAATAATTTTTTAGCTTTAGTTTATATGTTATATATTATAACTTAAGACTAAAAGTAAGATCAAAAGATATCTATCTTATATACACTAGGCTGATGGTTTATGCTATACTAAACCTAGCCTACTCTAAAAACCATGTGTTATCCATAAGAGCAATATATGGTAAATATGTTGTATAATATCATTGTTCTAGAATCTTTTATATTCTTTTGTGTAACATATAATTATATAACTATAATAGCGATAGATATGTGATAGTTTGTGACAGTCATGTATGATATCATACTAACCTCTAATCTTAAATGAAAAATAAAATGGAAAACAAAATAAAAATAAGAAAAGAAATTAGAATAAATAGAGTCTACTGTCTTCAACTCTAATACTACATCTTTATGAGTTACACTGGTTATATATTCTAGGTAAGTTGTCTAGAACATGGTCAGTGGACAAGTATACTAGAAAGTAGAAGATGTGTCATCACTAACACTAAAAGTAGTAATAGTTTTAGTTAATTTAAAATAAAGACTACTAAGTATTACCTGATTTCTAGTAATTCTTGAATATTAGTAATAGAAATCTATAAAGTTGACAAGAGTCTAGTGAGAATATCTGAGGTAAAATAAAAACAAGTGATCTACACTGGAAAAAATTAAGAAGTGTAGATAAGAAAGAAGTATATTATAGTATGCTTGGACTTGAATATTTTTCTTTCCTTTTTATCTATTTTTCTTGATTTAATATTTCTTTTTTCTTAGACAATGAAGAGGCTTATAACTGTGGCCACATGACATGTCACATGACATGATGTTATAGGCCTAGAATCTAGAAGAAGAGGCTAGAAGAATAACATCAAGGTGTATGTCAACAGCATATTCACTTTATGGTATATATATTATACACTTATGAACAATGCATGAATATTAGGGTAGGGTTATTTATCATGAGCATGGAATATATGTACTAGTATATATAGTGTAGGAATACATCAGGAACTCTATGTTGAGTTTTCTTGTAATTTTCATGAAATACTTTGCTCTTAAGTTTACTTAGTAATCTATTGATCATTTTTAGACTAGTGGTTAGCATAACAAAGTGTTTATCCAGATGTGGCTGAATCAGAATCAATCAAGAACTATCAAGCTTTTAAAGAACTATCTATCCTCAAGACTATATATAATATCCAAGATTAACATATTGTAAATATAATATTATCTGTTCTAAAACCTTCTATATATTTTTTTCTGTATTATATGATTATGTAACCTGTAATTATAATATATGTGACTACTTTGTGACAGTTGTCATGCTTCTTTTATGGTTTGTTTCTTCATCTAAGTTCAAAATAAAAAATGAAAATAAAAACCAAAATAAAATAAATAGAAAATGAAAAATAAAAATAAAAGAGAAAGAAAATAAAATAAAACCCAAGTCTATCCAAGTTTATTGTTTATAACTCTAATAGTTCTATCTTAGTGCAAAATCTATTCACTATTGTTATGGATTAACTATAACTATATTTATTCTCTTCATTCTTTCTATTAGAATAGGCTCTATCAATGTCTACTATATTTCTAAATTTTTTGGCTAAACTTGGAGTAGTAGTAATTGTTACTTTTGTACCTCTCTAGTATTTACTGGCATATTTGTTTTTGATACTGAATTCTTTCTGTCTTTCAGCCTTTCTTTTTTATTTCTGCTCTCTTTTTAATGCTTATCCAATTGGTTATGCAGAGTGTATTCAGAATCTTTCCAACAAACCCACCTGGACTAATCAAGTTAAGATTAGCGAGTCTCAAGAACCAGTCTTATCCTACTCCAAAAGTAAAGAAAAACAACATTGTTAATGAGGCTATAGCAAAAGAGTCCATGCTGAAACCTCATAATATAAGTGCAAATAACATGTATTACCCTCAAGGCATTGAACCCTCTATAATTCTGTATTCTGTCAATCAGTCTGTAGACCTACAACTGTGGAACAGCAATTTCTGTCTTATCTCTATTTTTAATATCAATGAATCCTTAGAAGACAATACTAAAAATATTGCTTGCTCACTTTATAGGATGGCTTTCTTTATTAGACAAAGAAAATTGGAAAACAAAACTGCCAAAGATATACCACAAATTGTAGAATTTGGTTTCACAGCTTGGGATATTTTGTCCATTTATAAGTCTGAATGAGATAAGTTGTCTGTTAATAAAGATAACAAATCTTTTAGACAATATATGGAATCACAATTCAAAGATAAAACTATAGGAAATAAGCCTAATATTAATTAGGAGATATCTGAATTAGGTATAAAAACTAATATTTTTAGAATTCCTCCTCTGATCCTCTTAGGCCAAGTAAAAAGGTTTTGAAGAAATCTCAATTTTACAAATGCAAATTATTCTCTTCTAGTACTCCTTCTCAAGGAGATTGTTTGTATGCTCAAGCATCCAAAAGTAATGTCAATGATATTATAAAAATCAAAGATAACTTCCTGAATCTGTTAAAAAAAAAGGTCAATAAAGTATACAAGATGCTAAATGAGTCCAAGAAGAACAAACCAAAGTTTAACATAATGATGAAAAGCTTGTTAAGAAAACAAGTAATTATTTCAATGAACTCTACAAATGCTGACAGGTTTATAGTCAAATCCAATAGTCATATTATTAATATTAACAGAGCTCTCAAAGATATTAAGTCTGATATTATGGCTGATTTTGTCCAAGTGGATCATAGAGAGTTAGTCATTACTACTAACAAAGTTGCAGCTACACTCAACCTCAACACAATTGAGAAATATATCAAAAATGTTGATGCTATCAACACAAATGAAGTGATGAGTCTAAAACTCCCACAGTCCAAGTTGTATCTGAAGATCTTGGGCATTTCAATGACATCATCCTTACCTCTTAATTCTGAGTTATCAAGGCTTCTCCTAAATTAGATATAGCTATAGTCTAGTCTAGATTGACATATGGAATGCTCAAAGTGGCTCTAAGGCCAAAGATATCATTAACAGATACTTTAACATAGGAAATCATATTGCTACAATTTATGGTACAAACATGAATCCAGGCATTCCTCAATGTAAAAATTGCTGGAAATGGAACTATATGACTTTTGCATGCTATACACATAATATCAAATGTATCAAGTGTAATGGTTCTTACAAAGTTGAATACTATAGAGATATGGTATGGTATTGTAAAGTGAACTTTAAAACTAACTTGCCAAGACTTGAAATGAAAAATAGTGAGTCTTATACTCACTTGTTCAAGTGTATCAACTATAAAGACAAGCATCAAGTAGATAGCAACACATGTTCTTTTTGGAAATATTGGTTCAACAAAGAGTGACACTTAAAGAAATATCAAGAGCTTCATAACAACAGAAGTAAATCAATCTGCTCAGTTGTGGGTAGGGAACGTATATGATTTTAAAAAATATAAAAATATTTTTACAGAATATTCAAAAGAACTGACTCCTTACTGATATAATTCTTGAAAACCATAAAAATTTCAACATCATCTTTATTTAAGAACCTCCATAGTCTATTATTCAGTCTGTTCCTTGTTTAATATCTGAAGAGGGAGAAATTATTGTTGGTGCCCCTAATCATCTTTGATAGACTACCTTTTCAAAATATTTGGTTGACAATAATGAACATCCAAGAGTTATGACTTATGTCAATGTTTGACTTGGTCAGTGACATTTTTCACTTAGAAAAGACATTATGAATCACAGAAATTCATTTGCACTGGATAGGTTAAAGGTCTTTATATGAGTACTTTGGCTTTTGACATTACTTAGTTTATCCCTTCTCTTCTTCTTCCAATGATTTTGGACAAAGCTGGATTTAATTCAAGAATCTCTTCTTTCTTTTCTAACTATTTAATCAATAGAAGAACTCAGTATGTTTGGAACAATTTTACTTTTTCTTCTTTTAAAACAGATGTAGATATAAGCCAGAGCTCCATTCTCTCCCTTATTTTATCTGTTCTTTACATTGCTTCTATTTTTCATATGTTTGAAAAAATAACAAAAAACTTTGAAAAATCAAATGTGAATCTTTTCTGTAGTTATAGTTTAAACAATTCAGACTCACTATCAAACACACCAAATCAAAGGTTTTTTACTTTTTTAGGTTGATCAAGAATTTCAACCTCCTTTCTTTAGATCTTGAACCACTAGGAGGTTTTTTATTATGACCAAAAAATAATTGGAGATACCTTGGATTCATATTCAACAAGAAACTTTCTTTCTGCCAACATATTTATTATTATTCCAACAAAGCTTTATTAATTGTCAAAGATATGAAGATATTGGAAAACTCTATCAGAAGTCTATTGCACTCACATAAACAACTCTTATACTGTATGTACATTATACCCATTGCTCTCTATGGGTTCTCCCTTTAATACTTCAAAAGTGTCCTACTTTATCACTCTCTTAATAAACTAAGAAAAATGCAATGAAGAGTAGTGCTTTGGATTACTAGGACTTTTCATACATCACCTTCATAGGGAGTTGTAGTAATTGCTAGCCTCATTCTTATATACCTACACCTCAAAAAAATCAGCAAAAGACAACAACTAAAAATAGTATCTTTACTAAAATATCTAAAAGCCTGCTTTCTATGGTAGCTACCTTCCTTGCAACATGCCTACATAGTGATAGTGCAACAATCTGGAGATACTCTTATCTAACTTGGTCTTTTATAGCAGATTCATATTCCTGTCAGTGTCTCAACACTGAAATCTCTGCTCAGGGCAATATAAACTATACCTTTGAAACCCCGAGCATCTTCTATAGTACATATCTGTACATAAGACTAGTAGTTATACTGTAATTCTCTAGTCTGATAATTGACAAAGATAACTTCTATTAAACTCGATCATTGGTGTTCAACAGCAACATACTAATCAGTACTCATTCCATTTCAGACTTCTTTCTTTTATTGGAAATTGCAATCATGTGGCAGGCAGACAGTATAGCACACAAGCTGAAGCCAAGTTCATTCTACAAGTCTGCACATCTCTGAGTCTATCTTATGAACTTTCACCCCTAGTATGAACCATGCCTAACACATACTCTTAATTTGCTTTTGGATGAATATCTTTCAAAGAAAGTAGAATTTCATAGGCTATTGCTGGGGAATTTAACTTCTAAACAATATCTAAAACTCAAGAGCTCTGTTATTGATTCCAATGATTGTCTAAACAGTCTTTTTCCTTTGTTTTACAGTTTTTACAAAGAACTTTCATTTGGTTTTTGTCTAGTAGATAAATTCTCTGATTGCTTTTCTTTCTCTACAGTTAACTGCAAAGATAAAAATATCATAAAAGCTCACCTTCAAAAGCTTGATAAAATCTTAGAAAATTCCTACATAGATCCAGAAACTGTTATCATTATCTCCAATATTAGTATCAAAAATAAACAATGTTACCACCTTGATTTCACATATCTGTTCTGGTCAAAACATTTATGTAAAAACAATTCATTATACTGTCAACATTACTTCTACTGAAGTAGAATTGTTCACTATCAGATGCAGCATTAATCAAGCTGTTTATGTTCAAAATGTCACTCACATTATTGTTATCACAGATGTTATCCACTCTGCAAGGCAAATCTTTGATTTGTCCTCCCATTCTTATCAATTCCAGTCTATCACAATATCACAAGATCTTAGAGAATTTTTCAATAAAAAGTCCAACAATATAATAGCCTTTTGGGATTGCTCTAGTAGTATCAAATAGATTTATCATTTGGCTATTGACAAAGAGACCAAATAATTCAATCACATTTCTAATCTCTACTATAAATCATCATGGAACTGTAGCAAAAAAGAGGAGCATGACTCTATTATTTGAAATTGGTAAATGACTTTTCAAGCATCAGATTATAAGGGGAACATCCTCCTCAATCTTCTAGACAATAAAAACCTTCCTATTAAGCCCATGTATACTAAAGGTAGTATTTGGCTCAAATTATTTAGACACTCTAACTCTCTATGTGCAAGAGCAATGAGAGCAATCACTAATCATGCTCTGACAGGCAAATATCACCTAAGGTTTTTCCCTAAAGAATCATTCAAATGTCTATGCAGTTTATATCCAATTAAGTCAAGACATCATATTCTTCATGAATGTAGGAGGTTCAGCAATTATTGGAATTCCAACAGGAAATCTTTGAAACACTTTATTGTTTTTTTGGAGTATAATTCTGGAGCTTTTTCCTTTGGTATTATTTCTTACTGTACTTAGTGTAGAGTAACATTACTGATCTTTTCTTTCTTCTTCTTTTCCTCTTCTTTCTTTCTTTTCTTTTTCTTTTCTTTTTCTTTTCTTTTGTCTTATGTAAGTAGTTACATTGTAGCTACCATGGTCTACCACTGTGTCCCATGTAATAAATTGCTGATTTCAAAAAAAAAAGAGTTAGAAATGACTTTATTTACTTATTAGATGTTGTAACTACAATAATTGTCCTGTGGCTACAGAATATTCATCTTGAGATATTAGATATGTAAATATACATGTTACACTTAATGGTCTAGTGAATGCAATGTCTCAGAAAACAAAACACATAGATAGAAATATCTGAGACTCTTATTGTCTCCAATGGATCGAGTCATCAGCTCATGGTGACGACGATCCTCCTGTTTGAAAAGGAAGATTCGAAGAGGAGCAGTTCAAGCCAAGGTTTGGAATAGATGACCACTCTACAAACTTGGAAGATTGCCAACTGAGACTTTGATGGAGAGGGGACAAGGATGTAGTAGGAGATTTTGAGAAAGTAGAATATGTTGTGGGAGTTGTAGAGGAAATAGAGTCTGGCCTAACGGAACTGCTCCGCATGCCTGAAAAGTAGGACCCATTTGGGAGGTTCGATGTCCTAACCACTATCCTCTTGCGAGGGCGTAAGTCGGCTAGAGTGGGATCCTGCCATTGAGCCGTGAGATCTTCATTCGAGCGCTTGCGTTTCGAAGGCTTGGGGTCATCTTTCTCAGACACACAGAGCTGGCACCGGAAACTGCTCTCGAAGGATTCCATGTCAACATGGATGTATTCAGTTTTGTTCGAGGATGAGGAATGTTTGCGGATCCATTTGTAATCGGATAAGGTAGGAAAGGGGGAAAGAGAATCATTACAGCTCGGTGAATATGGTGAAGGAAATGCATAAGATGGTCGAAGTGCCTTGAAATCCTCGGTGGTTGCTTTAGAGATCCATTTTAGGATACTACCAACGGGCCTTGTGCTACTGGAGGCCAAAACTGGAGAAACGTTCTCGCTCCCCTTCTCAGATAGTGAGCATGTGCTATAAGATTTCTCACTCCCTTTCTCAGATAGTGAGCAGGTACTACGAGAGCGGGGAGGCTGGGAGTGTTGCGACCGAGTAGTCAAGTTTGTTGGATCGACATCAGTCCCACATGCATGCCTCTCCACTATCTGGCCTTCCTCTCTGGCCCGCTTACGGTGGTTTTGGAACTGTCACTCTTGAGGTTCAATCATGATTAAGCTCAAACAAAGCTCACCCAAACGTCAATTTGGCGGAAAGTCATTTGAGTTTTCTGAGCCAGCATGAATTTATCCTGGGATGTCGGATATGGGTTATCTCGAAAAAATTTGTCAAGGACAGGTGAGTACATCTGATTGAATAAAATGGGCGATTGTGACATAGATGGGGTTGCGACATGACCTACTTTCTTAAAAGTCTTTGGCGACTCTGAGCTTGAGCAAAAAAGTGAACAGAATCGTTTCAGAACACTTTCTTTCATGCTCTGAATGCGCTTCATGTAAAAGCGCTCGAAGGTACGAAAAGTTCTGTCAGATTTGATACGAGAACGATATGCGGCTGCTTCTGTCTCCAGACGAAGGGTATTACAGCATTGATTGAACCTTTGAAGTATTTCTTCAATGCAGATAGCTGGGATACCTGCCATTTCGAGTTCTAACGTAATATCAGGTGGATCGGGAAGTGAGAGGTGTTCGACAATAGGAGGATTTGAAATTGGTGGCAGAACGCGGAGAGGGAGAGTGGTCGATATGGTATCACTAACTTTGTGCAGGTTTGCAAAACCCCCAAAGTCTCTGTGAGATACCATGTCGAAGTAGTACAGTACTAAGTAGAGCGAAGAGGCGCTGTTACTTTATAGTTCACGGCAAGTCAGTTGTTCTTCGGCAAATCCCGATACATTACAAGTGCCAACTGCATACAAATCGTATTTCTGGATGTCTTCCCTTCGTGGTCAGCTGGTTGATGCAGAGTCAAGACTCTTGGAAGCGCTTACTGACCGTCAAGAGATCGAACGGTTCCAGCAATTATGGTCCACTCTTGTACGTGACATTGAAGTCGCCATTGCACAAAAAGTTGTCGATGGACCTACCATGTTACTGTATCACAATACTGCGAAACTAGTCATGGGCCTCTCGCAGACTATGATGGAGTTCTACGACGACGTTGCAGTAATTGACGCAGCCTTTCGGAGGGACGTTCAATCACACCTGGACAACTTCGTGGCCTCTGATGTCCCTTCAAACCGACGCGATATCTCGCTTGCTGCTAAATGGATCTCAGAGAATTACTTTAATCCATATCCCACTAATGATATTCGTGACGATATCTCCCGCAAAGCGAGCTGGAATCGCAAGGATGTTGATGCATGGTTTACAGAAGCAAGGAAGCGTATCGGGTGGAATAATATACGGAAGCGCTTCTTCAATAACAAACGAGCCGAAACGACCGATCAAGCTACACGTTTTTTCAGTGGCATTAGCGACTCCATGGATCCCATGCTTGTGCAAGCTTTCGTTGACATGCACTCGCGAGTGCAGGAGTTGTTCGTTGATCCCTTCACGCATAGAAACCCGATGTTCCCTAAGGCCCAAGGATGTCTTTCAATTGATCATAGCAGTGGTTTGTTTGTTTGTTTTTGCTGTTCGCTCCATCGATGAAGTATATTCAGAATCCTTAGTCCTATCTTCGCTGCCCTTGTATGCCTCTCCTCTACCAAGGCTACTCTCACCGGTTTCGCGTTCTACTTCTCCTATTCAACGAACTAGGAAGCGACCTATTGACGATGACAGTGATTTCAATTCTTCTATCTATCACAAACGCTCCAGGTTTGTCTTCTTTTTTGTCCTTATCCTTTGTTTTACTTGATAGATTAGGCGAGAGTCATCAAAGAAGAGGACCTCACCTTATATACAGCTTCCTTCTCCTGCTGCATCGCAGACGGACCTGATGGAAACTGCTGTCGACACCTCCTTGGACTCAGACCACGCTACTCAGACCAATCAATCGACAAGCATGCTCCCAGTCGATGCTGGGCGATATCAGTTGTCCTCGGTTGAATTATCTGATGATCCCAGCTATCCGTCCTTTGATTTTCAGCTCCGCAATTCTTGTGTCACAACTGTCCCGATCCTCAATTCCCCCCTCTCTCAGTCGGATGTTCTTCTTTCCACTCGCTCGCCTAATGTCCTGGACTCGATACTGCCGTGTGCACCTGCAGCCTCTTCAATCATCGTTAAAACTAATTCTGCGCAACATCAAGCGCTTCCAGCTGATTTTCTGTCCTTCCTCTTCGATATGCCAGACTCAGCGACCTGCGATCAACCTGCGGCTGAGACCATCAATCTCACAGCTTTTGCGCCTACTGGCCGACATAATCTTGCATCTGACTGGCCAAATTCTGATAGCCTCAGTGGGTGTAAGTTTTTCGTGTCGTTGCGCCTTTCATACTCATCATGTCTCTAGACATTCCCGTTGACTCCGATCTTCCAGAATATACCTTGCCTCGAACTGGAAATTCAGGCAGTCATTCCTTGTCTAGCTTTCTAGACAATCCCTTGAGTGATGTAGCTATCCCTCCTTTGACCTTCGAACAAGATTGCATCACTTTCTCTTCAAATGGACCCCTGACTCGTGATCTCGCTAGGGTTGACACTGGCTTTAGTCCACTCCTTAGTCTTGAGCCTGCCTCACAGCTTTCAGATTTGCGATTGGATCTTCCAGATACCCTTTCGGAATTTTTCGAGAACCTGACACCCTCTAGCATCGATCCAGAGAGAGCGAAACAGTTGGAGCAGCTGGAGATACTGAAGATACACCAATCTCAGATACAGGAACATATTGAATCACTGTAAGTTGCCATTCAGATTGCGGACTACAACCTCACACGGTATCTACAGTGAAAGACAAATTTCAGGCAGTGAAGACATTGTTTAGCCTTAACTCATTCATGAACTCTATTTTTACAATGCTAGTATCTTTCCCACTATTTCACTGCCTCTATCTTCTGTATAATAAATTATGTACTGTTGTATCAGTGCAAGCAAGCTGTAAGAGCTCTAAGGTAATGCTTCGTAAGCTATCTTATCTATATCTATTGATATCTCTACTCTCTTCTTCCTTCATTATATGTAACAGACATATGTTGAAGTTCAACTCCACATATAACCTGTCTTTTATAGTAGTGTTACCCTTCTTCAAACCTTGTGAGTACTCAGTTTTCTACAGTGGAACTTACTCTTATTTCAAATCCTGTTCCTAGTCAGTGTTTCTCTATAAATTATTTTGATCAAACATCTATCCAGCTTGAAGCTGGGTTTAAACACTGACCTTACTTGATGTAAATAATTAAAACTATGTAGTAATAGTACCACTTGAGTTTCCAAGTGTTTTAAACACTTACTCTAGTATTTAAGAACTAGTAAATACTTTGTAAATCTCTAGTCTGATAATCAACTAAAGTTCTTAACTGTTACAGTATAGAATATGCTTGGAAGAGGAAATCATCTGTAGAAAATTTACAGAAGATGTCAGATGAAGTATGAGAACTCTATCTAAACAAATTGGAGATAATTTCAGCTTTAGTGGATGTGTTATACCTCTGCATGTTATAATAGTCATATTTGGAAAGAAAATACTAAAAAGTAGTTAGCTTTAAGAAAAGTCAAGAATTTAAGCATGAGCACCTAGATTAGTATACAACTCTGGTTAATTTTCAAGATAAGAAACTATAGAGTATCTATGTATCTAAAATACTAGTATTTAGTAATGAAGACTATATCTGAGAATTAGAGAAGTATTATATACTAAGTCCACCCATTCCAAAGACTATCTTCCATAACAGTGATGTTTTCTTTGATCCTAACAAAAGCATATCTTCTATAATGGCCATACTTTCTACAACATATCCCTACAGTAGTAATGAGTAGTAATGCAATCATTTCTGAACCCCTTAAATACTCAGTCTTCTATAGTAGAGATATTCCTATCAAGCTTGGTCTTCTATGATAGAGTTTCTGTTACAAACTTCATTCAGCTTGTATCTCCACAACCAGTGGACTGATTTTCACAAACTAAGTTGCGCTGGAAAGCCCCAAATAAGGGCTATCCGCACATATGCGGGATGTACAAAAGTAACAACAAACGACTGAGATACCAGGACATCAGTAGCTGTAAAAGCTTTGTCTGCTAATATCTCATGAACGGCTGAACAGATTTGCACGATTGAACTTGCGTTAGGAAGTGCTCATCAATCTGTTTCCAACGATATATGA
>Ga0157363_1004682_pt1 | contig 12652 bp, 7 predicted proteins | sample AttsexASBM1_FD_111477 | JGI IMG/M metagenome (GOLD analysis project Ga0157363, IMG submission 111477) | Fungus gardens microbial communities from leaf cutter ant in Ribeirão Preto, State of São Paulo, Brazil - Atta sexdens ASBM1 | ecosystem: Host-associated > Fungi > Mycelium > Unclassified ...
ATACAAATTATTTTGTTAAAATATTTTGCGTTATGAAATTGACTTGGCTTTCAGGAAAATCTTTCTTGAGCGTGAGAGCGTGTGTCCATTCGTGACATGCACAACTATCGCTTCTATGAAAGATTTTCGCAGAAAACTTTTTACGCGGGAAAGAAATAGAAGTCATTCCGGCGGGGGAATACAGATATAACGATAATCACTCGCGCAAAGTGCAGTGATTAGTTTAGATGGAGCGTGAGCTCAATCAGCGGATAAACCATTTATCACGGCGAGAGCGCGAGTTTCAGATTGACTGTACTCTCGTTGATGGATTTTAAATTGAACCGAAGAATGAAACGCAACATTATGTATTGCTTCACGGCTGCTTTTGGCATGGTTGTTCAACATGCTTCCGAATAAATCGGGAGAAAAACTTAATTTTTCCACCGATCATAGCAGTACAACACATGCCACGAGTGAATTCTCGCAGGGACATGGCGTCTTTGACGACGGAGATATTAGGTCATGGAGAAATGAGAATCGATTTCGACTGAGAAATGCGCGAAAATAACAAGATGCGCGATTTTCTTTTCTTTCTCTGAAAATGCTCTTGAAAATGCTTCTCTTGATAATACAATAAAGAATTCATGTCTCGAGCCGCGCAATGCATTTTTTGGTAACCGAATGGAGAATATAGCAATCTGATACGATGTTGCGGGAACGGAGAAAATAGACGTGTACTCTCTGTATCCTTATGTACTGAAAACGGGATGCTTTATCTTCCGATTGATCATTCAAAGATCTATATCGGAGAGGAATGTCCCGAGTTAATCGACGCAGCTTCGGATTTCGATTTCAATTCGATCAAAGGACTCATTCATTATAAAATACTTCCTCCGCCCGGTACTCCCGTATTGCGTAGGTGGCAAATTGTTGTTCATATTGTCGGAGTTGTTGGGAAACGTTCTCGCAAGCTGAGTATACACAGTCTCGCCTGAATTCGGGGATACTTGAGTATCTCGCGAATTACACAAAGCTATCAAGAAAGATTGTCGGAAATGAGCGAAATTTGGCAATACAAAGTTACGCGATATGATCTCGATATGCGGTAGAATGAATTCTTTACCGAGTACATCAGTTTTTTGCAATTAAAGCAGGAAGCTAGCGGATAACCAAACGAATGTGACGAAGCTAAGGAGCGATATTTTCGAGAATACGAGGAAACTGAAGGTATCGTTCTCAATAAAAATAACATCGCTCGAAATCCAAGTCTACGTTCGGTTGCAAAGCTCTGTTTAAATTTCTTTTGGAAAAAAATTCGTCAATGATCCAATTTGCCTAATACTGAGATGAAAAATTACCAACGATTGGCAGCTTTACTCACGAATCCGGAACACAAAATATTAATGTCTTACCCATCAAGGTAATGTATGACAAAGTAACATACATTCGTGGAGATTGCAAGAAGAAGCAGTCATAGCTTCTCCGCAGATCGCAGCATTCATGATGGCATTGGCGCGATTGAAATTATACGAACATCTAGAATTATTAGATAGACAAGTATTATATTATGATACAAATTCCTGCAAATATATATGCAGGTTTCTTAAAAAGCGGGCATTAATTATATAGCGCTAATCCTGATCTAAAATTAAGTCGAAATTTCCCAGGCCATTTATTTGTACAGTGTTGTATGAAGCAGTTATTATCGAGTAAAGCTAATCCAATGGGCGCCGTCTTTTAAATGGACATACGTCCGTGAGCCTCACCTAGTAATGTGCGTGAGCACTCCGTCGTGCCGCTATGCTGCTGACTTCGCCACTATCGCAATATTCTCACGCATCATAATAAAATATTCCTTCTACCAGAAGCATTTTCTTTCAGGAAAATTTTAACAAGGGATACGAGAATTCTTGTCAAAACGTAGCAAATAGATTAAATAAAAAAATATAATCTTTTTGCTTTAACAAATTATTTAAAAAAATCTTTCTTTGTAAATTCGAAACTCTGTAAATCTCCTTTTACACAGAATAGAAACATTATCTTTTTCTTATTCACACTTTTTAATTAATTTTCTCATAAAAAGTTATCTTATCTTTCAGATAACTGATTATTATTTAAAAAATCAATTTCTTAAAAAGTTTGTACATAAAATATAAATATATTAAGAAACTATAAAAATAATAAAAACTTTTTCATTATCAACATTTGAAGGTTTGAATAAGCAGAAGAAATGAATTCTATCTTATGTTAAATTATTTTTTAAGCAATCCTATTCTTTTTCATAAATTTTTGCATTAACACTTAAATTTGTAACGAATTATTTTAATAAATTTTCTTGCGAGTGATTTTATCTTATTCTGAAGTAATGAATTTCTTTTTTTTAAATTTTTTATATCAATTAGATATCCAAATAAACTCATGCTCAAAAGAAAATATGTAAAGCGTATTTTATAAAAAATAGAGATTTCTTTCTTTACAAAAAAGATTTATCTTCTCTTCATAATATTAATCTCTTCATGAAATTCGTATTATGAAAAATTTCTTCATAATACGCATACTTACACAATTTGCTATTATAAAAATCCAATTATAATGACAAATTGTGTAAGTATACGTACGGAAAGATTATATGCGGAACGCTATCTAAATCGCATACATCCCATCTGAAGAACTTTCGAAAGATTAGATCAAAGGATTCGAAATAGTAATTGTTTAACAAAACCCAAAATTGACGTGAATGCCGAATAAGAATCGAAATGGAAGAAATGATTTTGGACATGATCGAGGAAGATGCTACGACTAGTACACGTGTAATCAATATCGTCGCAACAGCTCACAGGATATTGAAAATGATTTGTTATATCCATTTCATCGTATACAAATACAAGAATTAAATGAGAAAGACCATCATGTCAGAGAAAATTTCTGTCATTGACTTCTTCATAACAACGAAACCGACGAAAGTTTTTTAAAAAATATAATGTGGACGGATGAATCTTTATTTACGCGCGAGTATATTCAACTGCCACAATCAACACTATTATTTTTTTTGAAGTTATAAATCCACATGTGATACACACGCGCTGCTTTCAACATACATAGATGGAAGCTAAACTACTGGGCAGGTATTTTGGGTGACAGAGTTATTAATCTCTTCTTCATCACTTTTTTACTGGATATTTTGATGATAAAATATGCAAAAATCTTTTGATTGATTAGCAATGTATCAATACATAGTAATGTGATATGTTTTTTTTACAGGGAAGAAGTTACGTCGAATTTTTAAGACAAAGGCTCCCAGATTTTTTGAAAGAAATTCTTCTTCTGCAGAGAACAGTTTTTTCAACAAGATGGAGTATCGCATGCATACCAAGACGTAACTAATTTTTTAACTAAACGTTTTCCTAGTCGCTGAATAGACCAATATAGACCAATCATATGGCCTGTGCGGTACGAGAAATTTTTAATTTAGAAGGACAGGAGAAGAAAATATGTAAAAAGAAATGAATTAATATATTACATATTAATTATTAATAGATCACCTGATTTGACACCGCTGAACTTTTTTCTTTAGAGTCATTTGTAAAAAATTGTATATGCAACGGAGCCCTCTTCCGCACCTGAAAAAGTTATTGGAAGGATAATAACTGTACAAACTATTGATGAAGCAATGGTTCGACGCGTACATCGAAATTTAATTCTTCGTGCGGAAGCGTGCATTGAGGCTCGCGCATTGAAACTCATTTTGAGCATTACTTTAATAAATCTTTACAAGACCTGTTACTAAAAAAACAGTCCTTTTTAGGACTAGAAATTTTCGCCCAACAGTCCTTTTCAAGAACATTAATATTTTAAAACGTTACACATATACATTTCTTATTTGCAAAAATTAATGAAACAAAATCCTCTCTACTTTTTATAGAGATAATTTACAGAGATAATCTCTGTATAAAATGTTGAATACAAAATTTTGTTTAATGTTAAAAAAAAGATGATGTTAAAAAATATATTTTTCTTTATTTTTTAACATGTTTCATTGTAATTTCATTTGTAATTTCTTTTATTTCTATGGAGTTATCTGGATATGTAATTGCCATAATAAATTCATTTTAAAAAATGCATCACTTCATTGTAACTGGACGAGAGTATTCGCAGAAAGATTCAGTAAATAGTTTGTTTCTAAGTGTTAACGCCAAGATTCCTGATAAATTTGTCCATTAAAATGTCCATTAAATTTAATTCAGTTCACTACTTTAAAACTATGTAATTTAGTTTTCAGTCATATCACACACATTACTTTTCAATTATCTGCTTGACCACAAGCTTCCGTTATATTATATTATTTAAATATAATATAATATTACTTAAAATTCATTAAGGTATTTTTAAGAGTGATAGTTGTGGAACGCCATTAGAGCGCTCTCACTTTCTTATGAATAATAATTTATTAGAACAATTACATAATGAATCCAAATGAATTCATACTCGAAATAAAAGAAGAAAATATTCGAAATAAAAGAAAACGTTAAAAAATAAGGAAATATTCATTTCCTTATAAAAAGATTTACATTTTTTCATAATATTGAACAAAATTTTATTGTAAGTTTATTTTTATAAACCATATAGCATAAAAGATACTTTTTCTAATATAAAATTCTTAAAAGGTAATTGTCTAAAAGAAATAACGATTCTTATTAATGAATTAAAATTATGTCGAGGCACAATTTTAATTCCGGATAAAGGAATTTGATTTTTATAATATCTCAAATAATAAATATTAAATATTTTTATAAAATCTCAAATAATAAAATGCATATGACAAAGAATTTTGATATTTAATAAAATAAAACAATATTCTTAAGCTAATATTAAAGAACTCAAATCCTTATAGCTGCCGCATTAAATTTATTTAATTATTGTGATATAACAATAATTAAATGAATTAAAAATTAAAATTATGTCAGGACATAATCAAAATATTTTTATTTCAGTTTAGATACAATTTAAATTAACTGAATTACTATTATGTATGAGGCGTAATAAAAGTTCGAAATTATCATATTATGTCAGGATATAATTTTAATTCAAAAAATTTTTATTATGCCTTTACATAATTATAATTTGTTGAATTATTATACACGTAACAACATAATTATAAATCGGCAGTTAGAAATTTAAGTTCTTTAATATTAGCCTTAGAATATTGTTTCCTGTTGTTATAAAATAAAATGGTTTGCAATATGCATGTCGTTATTAGCAATTTTACATTAAAGACATTTAAGACATTAAAATATCTGTACAAAAAATTAAAATTATGTTGCGACATAATTATAAATTTCTGTTATGATATAATTTTAATTTGTATAATTATTATTATGTCGCAACATAATATCAATTCATTGATAAAGATTGTAATTTTTTAGACAATTATTTTTTACGAGTTTTTTTACACCAATGAAAGTACCTTTTATGCTGTTTCATAAAAAATAAAGCTCACCAAAAAATTCTCTTTAATATTGTGAAGAGAAGATAAATCTTTTTTATAAAGAAAGAAATCTCTATTTTTTTTATAAAATACGTTTTACTTTCTTTTGAGCATGAGTTTATTTGGATATCTAATTGATATAAAAAATTCTTTAAAAATTCATTACTTCAGAATACTAGATAAAATCACTCGCAAGAAAATTTATTTTATTAAAATAATTCGTTTCAAATTTAAGTGTTAACACAAAAATTTGAAAAAGAATAGAATTGCTTAAAAAAATAATTTAACATAAGACAGAATTCATTTCTTCTGCTTATTCAAACCTCCAAATGTTGATAAAAAAAAAGTTTTTATTATTTTCTGTTTTATATTTTCTTAATATGTTTACATGTAATATGTTTTAGTAGAAACTTTTTAAGAAATGGATTTTTTAAATAACCAGTCATTTGTAATAGATATGAGGAGAACTTTTTAAGAAAAAATTAATTAAAAAGTATGAATAAGAAAAAGATAATATTTTTATTCTGTGTAAAAAAGGAGATTTACAGAGTTTCGAATTTACAAAAAAAGATTTTTTAAATTTGTAAGCAAAAAGATTATATTTTTTATGTAATCTATAATTTGCTATGTTTTAACGAGAGTTCTTGTATCCCTTATTAAAATTTTCCTGAAAGAAAATGCTTCTGGCAGAAGGAATATGATTTTAATGCAAAACAAATTTTTCGCATTATTATGATACGTGAGAATATTGTGCGATAGCGGCGAAATCAGCGGCACGGCGGAGTGCTCACGCACACTACTAGGTAAGGCTCACGGACATATATCCATTTAAAAGACGGCGCTCATTGGATTAGCTTTACTCGATAATAACTGCTTCATATAACACTGTACAAATAAAATGGCCTGGGAAATTTCGCTTGCATGAAATTTAAGGAATAACGTTTAATTATAAGAACTCGCTAATAATAAATTTCGATAGTATTAGAAGATTAATAATAGAAAATGAAAAGAAGAAAAGGAGAAATCATCACGATCTAATATAAGGTGTAGCAAAAAGAAATCCATTATTTTTCCAATAGATGGCTTTAGTAATCTACATCTCGCGTTGTATAAGTGCGATCAGGTTACGCTAGATGGAGTTAGAAAGATAAGATTTCGTACTAAAAAAACTTCTGAGACAGTTTTGTGATTGCTTGACTCAGTATTGTTTGAGTGCGCGTCAAAGATGGACACCAAAGAGAAAATACGCCATATTTTACAGTTTTTCTTCGATAAAAGCGAAAACGCAAGCCAGGCAGCTGAAAATGTGAATAGTGTTTATGATCCTGATACTGTAACAGCCAATCACGAGCAATTTTGTTTCGTCAATTCCGGTAATTTTGATGTCAAAGATGCACCACGCTCTGGAAGGCCAATTATCGAAAATGGCGATAAAATAATGGAAATCGTCGAGTCCGACCGCCATGTAAGCACTGTTTCGATTGCCCAGGAGCTAAACATTGCACAAAAAACCGTTTGAAAACACTTGAATAAGGCTGGATATAAAAAGAAGCTTGATATATGGGTGCCGCACGAGTTAACGCAAAAAAACCTCATGGACCAAATTTCCATCTGCGAATCGCTACTGAATGGTAACAAAATCGACTCATTTCTGAAGCGGATAGTAACTGGTGATGAAAAGTAGGTCACTTACGATAACGTCAAGCGAAAACGGTCGAATCGCGGTGAGTCGGCACAAACGGTGGCCAAATCAGGATTGACAGCCAGGAAGATTTTGCTGTGTGTTTGGTGGGATTGGCAGGAAATCATCTACTATGAGCTGCTTCCCTATGGCCAAACTCTTAAGTCGGACCTGTACTGTCAACAATTGGACCGTCTGAAGGAAGCAATCGCCCAGAAGCGGCCAGCGTTGGCCAATAGGAGAGGAATTGTGTTCCATCAGGACAACGCAAGATGTCACACACATCGATAGTGACTCGCTAGAAGCTCTGGGAGCTTGGTTGGGAGGTTCTTATGCATCCACCTTATAGTCTGGATCTGGCTCCAAGTGATTACCTGTTCCTGTCTATGGCGAATAATTTTGCTGGTGAAAAATTCGCCTCAAGAGAAGCTTGTGAAAATCGACTGTCCCAGTTTTTTGCCAATAGGGACGAGGGTTTCTATGAGAGAGGCGTAATGAAATTACCTTCAAGTTATCGAACAAAAACGGTGCATATTTGACCTAATCGGATCATTCTAACTATATTAAATAAAGCCTTCAATTTCATGCAAAAATAATGGATTTCTTTTTACTACACCTTATATAAATCTGTGTTAACACAATCTAGCGCATTTCACGAGATTATAACACGAAATGAAACAAAAACGTATGCACCGGTATTAAAACATAGATTTATCAATAATCGTTATTCTCTTTCATACGGTTTTATAAATGAATAACGTTTCCTTCTTCTTCTTCTTCTTCTTATTCGAATCGATTCTCTCTTATTTTTACGTTAGGAATATTAATGAACTTTCCGACCCTAACGTTTATTATAGTTTAAGTGTCGTATATAAGAAGAATGTAAAAATTAATGTCTAAGTAAATAAAATAAAATAAAATGTAACTATTTTTGTAAAACCTTTTCATTAACCTTATTATTAAATGATTTAATGTAAAATGTATATATATATATGTTCATAATTTATAACTATATTTATAAATATAAGTAGAATATACTTAAATATTAAATAAAACTTAAAACCTAATATCTTATTATCCTTTTCTCTTATTAAATTAAGTAACGAATAATAAATAAAAATGATCTTATATTTGAAAACGGAAAAAGAAGATTTTTTTGTCTCTTAATTCCCTCCCTACTATCGCTTTCCTTTTTTGATGTTAAATTTTCTCTAAGTGATATCGCGTATAAGCTCCTTGACAATGATGCGATTTCGGAGATGCACGCGCTTGGATGAAATTGTACGCTACTCGTGAATATTAACAAAGTTAAGCTTGTGTGCGTCGCACCGTAACAAGGCCAGCTCTTTGTCGCGGTGCTCTTCGGTTCGCTAACGCGACCGCGCGGATGTATGTTGGCACAATCTCACCCTGCCGCAAGGGGGCCGCCGCGTAGATAAGTTTATTTTCGTCCTTCTCCTTAAATTTAGTTTCTTTCGCGTATTTTCATAATTATTAATCGTCGTTTTTCCTTTTATTTTTTGAAGTCACCTACGGAAATCAAGTTGTTCATTTCGCAAAATGGACATATTGGAAGCATTCTTGGACATTGATTGACCGGTTGCGGAAAAACAATTTTCGTAAAAAATTTTCTCCGACATTTGCCTCTCACATCCAACATAAGTTTTAAGGGAGTTTTATTTTATTACGCAGAGCGAAAAGAAGCTTATCGTTAATTACAATATGACTCTCGTGTAAAAGAACAGAGCTAGGGAAGCTACAGCGCACTGAGAAAAAAATATAGTTAATTATAATAAATATTTAGTTCAATATTGCCAACTAAACATTTATTTACAGTAAGAAAATATTTGTTCAATAAAAAAAAAGATTGTTAAATCAAATTAACATTTCTTATAAATACATATACATATACATATATCTTTATATTTAATAAATATTTAATTGGCAATATTCAACTAAATATTTATTAAAATTGACTATATTTTTTTTCAGTGCGATAAAGCGACGATAAAGATGTAGCGATTTCTCAAGCCGTACGGCAACCCAATATACACCAGCCTTTTTCGCAAGCGCGTGCGCGCATCGCGTCCAGTACCGCGACTCAACCTCCAGGACACTGGAGCATCAAACGCGAACTAGCGTTCGATTTGCTTGACAGAGATAGGCTCACGGCAGCGAGGGTGAGCAGCTCAATTACACTCTTGACTCTTTTTGTAACAATTGGTCTACCAAGCTGCGTCGACTTATAAGCTAGCAAAAGTGACCACCGGCAAAGCGACCGTAGCGATACCACCGCCGAGCATCAGAAGTACCGCCCAGCAGCAGAGGTGCAGTAAGAGCATCGACTAACAGCCGAGTGGCAAGGTCTAGCAGAAGAACAACAACGACCAATAGACATGAGCAGAGCCCGAAGCAGCATGTACCGGCTAATCAATGCTCACCGACACTGATGAGGTGGAGGCTCATTCCGATCGAAATCTCACTGCAGCGTCAGAGACTGACGCGGCCGCCACGAGTTCTTCTTAGCACCTGGGATTGCTGGCTCAGGAGATACACGTCGCCGAACTACATCAGTGTTCCGGTCTCGCCGCTGCCCGTGACGCCGCCTAGGATAACGGTACGCAGACATCAGAGAACGAGTGGAAAATGCTGCCAAAGCCGAAACTAGGAGAACTCTCGCCACACACGCCTCTCGGGAACACCACCGGCCTGGCGGAAGGGAATCGTCTTCCAGTCATCGTCAATGAGCCAATCAGAAATCGACAACAACAACTAGTGCTGGGGCGCCGATAAGTGGACTAACTGCAAGTCACCAATCGCAAACGCGTATCACGGTAGATACCGCATTACAAACGGCCCTTTTCAGGACATAAAGTATCATAAACGGCTCTTTTCAGCACCATCTCAATTTCTGTACGTACAAGTGTAAATATATTGTAAATAGTTTCCTAACCAAGTTTTATCATTGGAACAGAACCTATCCACTCTGCGACCATTGCGAGCGAACTATTTATGACACTGGCAAACAGTTGAGGCCGAAGGTGACGGTCAGCTGTTATATCCCAACGAACACGCAAAGCAACTGGCGACGCATCGCAAGAAATATCACATATCAAAACGCATCGCGTGTGATAACTGGTGAGCCCCGACTTTTGAAAGAAACGGTCACCACCGATATTCGAAGAAGGCCATTCAGTAGGACTACGATGATTCAACAATAAACAACACAGGCTAAACAACACAGACGTCATTGTCGAGAAGAACACGCGGATTAACAAGGTAGCGATTAGGATTCCATCATTTTTGAACGAATCGGAACTATGGTTCGCACAGATAGAGAGCCAATTCGAGCTGTGCAAGGTGACGAGCGATCACGAGAGATACATATATGTATCTCTCTCAAAGATAAAATCGCAGCAAGCGAGAGAAGTTAATGACGTAATCATCAACCCTCCTAGTAATGGAAAATATCATGTGCTTAAGAAAGCGTGTTGGTAAAGGCTAACAGACTCGCAGAGCGGATAAGGCAATTGTTGGAAACAGAGGAGACAGGAAACCGTTACAATTCCTAAGACATCTCGCAACGCTGGCAGGGACTGCAGTCTCAGAAAAGCTATTGCACACACTTTGGTTGGGAAGACTTCCAGCGCAGATGCAAGTAATACTAGCCACAAAAGAAGACGACCTCTACAGTGTAGCAAATCAGGCAGATCGGATACACGAGATCGGGAGCAAAACGATGATTTTAACCGCAGGACCACAATCAACAAAAATAAAGGCAGTCAAAGAAGATCCGATAGAAGAGCTGTGGAAATAAGTGGCAGCGTTCGACTAAAATCGAAAAGATGGCCATGTACCTGGGCAATCGAAAAGGAGATTTCCAAAGGAGAGATAGGTCTCGGAGCAGATCCAGGAGCAGAATAAGAAAGTTGACCTATTATTATCACAAGCGTTTTGGAGCTGAAGCACATAAATGCGAACAGCTTTGCGATTTCAAAATCGGAAAACAGCGAGGACACATAGTGATGGCAGCCATTGACGACAGCTCTCAGCCGCCTCTACATGACAAAGTCACAAGGAAAAAGTTCTTAGTAGACACAGGTGTGAGCATCTATCTAACATCTGACATCAAAGAACGAAAACAATCAGTGCCATATCAGTTATGTAGCCAACGATAATATCAACATACGGCATAATAACGACCAGAATTAGAAACTCAGACGGGCATTCCCATCAAGATTCATAATTGACCACACAGCCGATTATAGCGGCAGACTTCCTAGTGTACTATAACTTATTAGACATGAAGAGGAAAGATGGATTTCGAAGTAAAAGAAATGGTAAATGCAACTGTTTCAGTAAAAACTCGTAGAGTTCTACAACATCTTGGCAGAGTACCTTGAGTTGACACGGATAACAGGACAGCCATATATAACAAGACATAAGACCATGCATTACATCCAGACAACATCAGGATCACTGGAAGCATGCAGACCGAGGAGATTACCTCCCGACAAACTGAAAGCAGCCAAACGGAATTTGAAATGATGTTATAAGAAGGCATCATATAATCATCTAAGAGCTCATGGTCACTATTACACATGGTGCCCAAGAAGGATAACATGTGGCGATCATATGGCGACTACAGGAAGTTCAACGCGAGAACTGTAGCGGACAGGTATTCGATTCTGATGGACTTCGCGCAAACATGGAAGAAAAATATTCTCGCGACATCAGACCTGATACGCCCATATAACCAGATTCCGATTCAAAGGATGTGTCAAAAATAGTCATTACAATAAAAAAAGTTTGGAATGTTCGAGTTTAGATGCATGCCATTCGGACTACGCAACGCTATGCAAACCTTCCAAAGATTTATCAATGATGATGATACTATAAGGCCTAGACTATTGCTGCGCTTATGGATGACATCCTCATAGCATCTGATGCGCTGAAAATGACTCGAATGAAGTTGAAACAATTGATTTATCGTGTAAGAATTGAAATATACTATTGTTAAGATCAAACGCACTAACTACTGCGCTATTATTGCGCTATTACTCTCGCCCGGAAATTTTTAATTAATATTTGTTTTATATAGCAGTAGTAACATTAAACTAATTAATTTTTCCAATAATTATCTGAATAGTTTTTCTATAATCTAATAAAAAATTTTTCTCAATAATTCGCTAAAAATATTATGACTGAATAATCAATAGTTTCATTAATAGTGTATTTCTGTAAGGTTAGGTCAGGTCGGCTTGCCCGGTTAGTCCATATGACATATATACTCATACAGCACCAATAGTTGCAGAAAACTTTCAGTAAGATTTCAAAATCATTTCGACCTTTCATATTTCATGTGTAATAATTCTGAAAGAATTTTGTAACATGTCACATGAAATGTTGTAGTAGGAATGTTTCTGAAGTTGTTCATATAAACATAATTTTACAAAATTTTCAATTGAGTTATCTCTATAACATTTTATATAAAATCGTTTTAC
>Ga0157363_1004683_pt1 | contig 12651 bp, 6 predicted proteins | sample AttsexASBM1_FD_111477 | JGI IMG/M metagenome (GOLD analysis project Ga0157363, IMG submission 111477) | Fungus gardens microbial communities from leaf cutter ant in Ribeirão Preto, State of São Paulo, Brazil - Atta sexdens ASBM1 | ecosystem: Host-associated > Fungi > Mycelium > Unclassified ...
CTGACGCAGCTTCGAAGCAACGATTCTGATTTAACATCCACGGATGATTCATTCGATAATGAAGCGTTATCGTGAAATGATCGCTTGTTGATTGCTTCCTTAAATATTAGCATTTTATGATCGTTTTATTTTGATGATATACTATCTCTATTAGCAATTCTACTTTATCTTGTGGTACACTATGTCAGAATATCTGAGAAATTATATCTGAGAAATTAGCATTCAATTTTAAGTAATAAAATAATTAAGAATAAAAAGCTCTTATAATACTTTTTTTTATTAAAAGCTGATACGTCTGACAGTTTTATTTCATGATTATTAATTTCTATTCGTCATCGATGTTCCCGTTCGTTTGATATTATCAACGATGTTGGTTCACTCATGGGGTGGAATCGAGGGGGCGGGGGTCGAGCCGCGGTGGCGCAGCGTTGTCGAGTGGAAAGGGGTCCAATCAATCAGCCGCAAATCAGTATGCACGGCACGTTCGCCTAATGCCGCCACTCTTTCATCATATTCATTTGATCGCGACCCCCTCAGCCTGTGCACGCAATCGTTAATGGCGCTGTTTAAAGATCGCAACCGATCAATGTTGAGACCGCGTGTGTCCGCGAAGAAGAGACATGAACATGCAGTCCGGTTAAAAATTACGATTAAAAATTTCTCTTTGTAATCATGCGCCAATGTGCCAATACACCATTTAACAAAAACGAAAACATGGTGAACAAAAGCAAAATACTTAAATTTGACGTTTAAACAAAACTAAAGTCTTTTAAATTCTATAAATAAAAATTTCTAATTGTAATTATAAATAAATCATTTTCTTATATATCTATCACTTATATATATATATATATATAATATATATAAGTGATAGCTTAAATATTATTCATTATATATCAAATATTGAATTTTATTCTTATTTGCACAATTTAAGTGACTGCAGAATATAGTACAATTTCCAAATTATAATTCCTTACTTACAAATTATAATTCCCCTACTTTTTTATAATCCTTTTTCCTCAAACCATAAAAATTATAATGACATAAACATTACAATTACGACAATCTCACCGAGATACCTATAATAAATCATTCCCTGAACCAAGAACATGCGTTTTATAATAACCGCAAGCTACATGTATCCAAGAGAGTCTCGTAATCAACGAAAGAGAAATCAAAATATTCGTAGTGTTTTTATTATAACCGCAGTTATACACGTCGTGATAATGATATATCTACATACACGGTCGATATACATACGCTACACGCGTTTTCGTGGCTTCGCGAAACGACCGGCTGCCATTCGTAAAGCGTTAAACAGATTACAGACGGCAGACGGTGCGATGCCACGAGGCAAATACGTCTTTGGCTCTCCGACTGGCGTGAGATCGAGATGGCAGGAGGCAGAGAACCGGGCAAATACGTAATCCGGATTATCGTGGATCCGCTTACCTTACCGGACACTTGCACAGTGGAACGATACGGCGCCGATACCGGTGCCGGCTTCTCACTCCCTTCCTGCTCTATCCCCCTGTCCCTCAACACTCCCCCGTCCGCACTTCCACACCCTGCACCACTTTTAAGAGGATTGTCTTATAAGCCGTAATATTTTTAACGAGGCCTGAATTTTCTTGGTGTGTCCGATCTGGTGTTTGTAGAAATGCAACCTGTCGAAAAATAATCGACTTTACTCGCGATGGAAAGAAAAAGGATAATATAATCCTCCTGAAAAAAAAGTATCTTATATTAAGACCAAAATTAATTTTTTCTTCGCTTATTACTTTGATCTTCATTATAATTTAATTCTGCAAACACGTCTTGACTGTCGATAAAATGGTAGCAGCTTCCTGTATCAAATCGAGCTATCGAGGCGTAAGTCGCAGGAAGTAGATATAAAATGAGCGAAGATAGGCAACGGATGAAAGAGAAAGGGGAGGACGTTCAATTTAAACCGAGCCCACAGCACAAAAATGCTTCCGAAGGCTCTGGCTCGGTTCATTAAATGAAACCCAATAGCGGTTGTTTGCGTTGCCAGACAGCGAATCCGTCGCAAATTGAATGCCATATTGTATAGGATCCGCCCATGTTTCCTATATAGCTTACACACCGTAGTTTTATAAAATCGACGCAAATGGCGGTTGGCATATAGGTATCGCGCACGCTGTTTATCGTTAATTTGCAAGTTAGGCATTCTGGCGCAGAAACGACAATATCGTAATGAAATAAAATGGATGACCTATCATTCTTTATTATCTCAAAGTAATTTAGTTATAGCGATGCAAAATTATGCAGTGTTTTCCGATATAGAAATTATTTCTCGGAGAATACGCGGCTATTTTAATCATTTCCTAATGGCGCAACAACGCGCGTCAAAGAATATTTTATGATAGTTTGGAACAATGGACAACGGGCTATCGTGACGATGTAGAGCGTAGTTAAAACACAATTACCGCGAAGCCCCTCTACGACGACCCTACGACAGACCGCGGGCGTACCGCGCTGTCAAAATAGATAACGCTCGGAGTAAGTCACCCCGAAGTTAAAACCCATGCCTGCAACGGGCGGTGTAGGACCATTCACTTTGGGTTAACGTCGACAAAGGGTGTACAGGAGGATAGGAGAAAAGCGGAGTCGGTGGGGAGAGGGATCGTACGGCGCGGGACGATGATATGCTCTGCGTGTACGTTTTGTTACTTGCGACGAAGTTAAGGGTTGATATTGCGCGTTGCTAGGGTTGTCAGTGACGTCACATTGCCTGATTAACATAAACGGATATGCGTATGTTGACAGCAGCGTTATCTTTTGTTGCCCGTAACTACCTTCCTGCATAAGGAAATGTCAATTAAACGCGATAACTTATCAAACAACAACTCTTTGAAATTTTATTTCGCCATTGATTTAAATAATGCGAGAATGAGTAATGATTGTTTAGCGAGAAACCATGCTACGCCTCATCGATCCGTGGCTTATGACGAATCTTGGACGAAGGGATTAGTCTCCGGTGCGGATGACGCGCACACATCAACCCTTTTATTACGAGACCGGATGACTGTAACTATCTAATGTGACGACATTAGCGGAACCTCATTGGCTCCGGAATTATTATTATTATTCTATAAATGGATATTGTAGAGGGAGATCCAGATTATGGAACGCGGCTCGCATACCTATTAGACAACAGCATGCGTCGACTTTTATTTACTTGCATAATTCCTGAATATTTCTCAACATCTTCAAAACCTATATATAACAATAATCGTATTTCGTTTTTGCAATAAATTCTTTTTTGTAATCACATATAATCACTTAATAAAATCTTTCTAAAATTATGTGGATGTGTACTATTAGAGTAAAACTTGGTTTTAAATATTTCCAAAAACACTTGACAGTTTTGAACATTAACAGATTTTAATCTAGAATATGCTATCTGTATTGTTGCATTTTTCAGATTCGGGGAGGGGGGAGAGATTTTCTTTTTAATTTATTTGTGGTTAGACTTAACCTGATGATAACGTAAAAATTGTGTTAATTATAGTAATGTAAAAACTGATTTTGTAATAATAACTTTTAAAGTTAACCACTACAAAATCATTAATCTAGTGATTAAGCACAGCTAGAAAAACATAACTTTTACATTACCATCAGGTTAAATTTAAATCATGTAAGTTTATAAGAAAATGAAAATTCGAGTTTCAGTATCTGATTATCTGACAATGCTCTAAATCTTAATTTATCATTTATGGTTCAAGACCAACATATCATGTTAATCATAATGCGAAAGATTACTTTAGAAAAAGAAAAGATACAGGTATTATAAATAAGGATACAAAATAAGTTTCTATTATGATCGATCTAGTGATAATGCATGTAATCAGTTCTTGAAGATAAGTAACACAAAGACGTAAAGAAAAAAAGAAGAGAGAGAGCGATCGCGTCGATGGGACGAAAAACGATCGGGGAACTTTATCTCATTCATACTTTTGCATTTGAAAGCGGTAATTTATGCGCGCGATGAAGTGAGATGGAATGCATCACGGAGAAACGAGCGAAAGGGAGGAGAAGGTAAGTGCGACAGCGACGGAACGTGCGTATCGGCGTGTGTGAGAAAGAGGCACAACGTCGCCATTATAATAGATATGTTAGCATGCAAACGCTGTCTTTTATACGTTTGCCAGTGCACGGTAGTGGTGGCGATCATTCAGGGCCGTGCACCTTCCCTCGTCGTACCTGAATTCAGCAGTTTATCGATGCCAAAAAAATCGATGATGTTGCTTTGGTGATATCTTGTGGAATCTTCTCTCTATTATGTTTCTCGTGGACATTGTCCAATTAAAGATGAAAAAGTGTGTACACTGTACGTATAAATATATCCATCCGAAGATTACACACTACATGACATTATAAAAACTTAAATCTTTCAAGTGAAATTAGACGATAAAATGAATCAGAAAATTCAAGATAAAGTTAATTGTATTATTATTTATTATTGTTTATTTTATTATCATTTACATATTTATTAAAATTAATGTCAGATTGAGCATCAAAATATATTCTAGAATATTAGTGTTGACATGATCATATCTTTATACCCCGATTAAGGGTAGATTGACATTTGTATGAGGTGCAACGGAGTTGTCGTTACGAGACATCGAAGTTTGCCTAGCAGGTCCATAAAAAAACGGAATTCTGACAAATCGACGGTTGATACGTCCCTGGAGCTTCGCGAGCAAAACGTGGAGGCGGTGCGAGAGGGGCGGCAAAGCACGGTTCGCTGGATAGGAGAGTGGTGAGAGGACAACGCGGTAGCAACTGCGACGGCGGGAGATCGGTGAACGGGGGGGAGGCCGACGGCGGGGCCTGGCGAGAGGCAGCGGGGGAACGCATGGGTTCCCTGAGGGGACGGGAGGAGGGGGTGGCGGTGGCAGGGGTGTATCTACTTACCATACTCCCAGTATACCAAAGTCCCGCGGTCGACTCGCTACGCGGCAGATAGTAGTCGCTGGCAAAGCACGCTTCTCGGCAGCAGCCGCGAGAACAACAAGAGGGGGGAGAGAAATAAAAAAAAATACAGAGAGGCAGAGAGGGTTAAGAGAGGTAGAGAATGACACAGAGAGAGGGAGACAGAGGTCAAAGAGCGGAGGAAATTCGCTACACGTGTTCGCCGTTCGTTTTCCATGGGATACGGAGAAAAGGAGTAACAAAAGAGCGGAGATTCAACGAAGAGGAGATATCGTGAATCGAGCGGATCGAGATAAAATGGCAGGACGGTAAACGAAAGAAAGTAGCTGGACGCATCGCGTGTGACAATATATCGTTGCGTGTCTCGTGCGGTCACATGGATCACGTGGTAGTCCGTGCCCCTTCCCTTCCTGACCACAGGGATTTCTATGATGAGTGGTGGGGATGTCAACTGTGATTGGAAGGGATGTAGAAAAGGAGAAATGGTAGACGATTCTTAGGATAGAAAAAAAAGAGAAAGAAGAGGATGAAAAAGGATAAAAAAAAGTCTAAGACATTGCATCGATAATGATCACATGAGGTAAGAATTGTACAATATTACTTATTTAAAAATCATTCTGTTATCATAGTTTATTAAAACAACTACTAGCAGAAAAAGATTATTAATATTTCTTAATAAAACAAGAAGTATCATTCAACATTATTTATAAAAAAAATTTTTTAATCATTATATCATTCTACAATTTATAGTCTTTATCTTACTACAGAAAAACTAAGATAAAATAAAGAAATAACTCTTTAAGATGCAGAATGGATAAATGATATCATAAATTATTATCTGCGACAGACAATATATACACACGCGATATATCCTATTCTTTGCCACAAGATGTCGGCTTAAATCGCCGTTTGGCAATGCCTCCGGGGTTCCACCAACCCGCTTAAATCGTATACTTGGCACACAAGCTAATTGGTCGTATCTCGCGTTAGTCGGTGTGCTTTATCGCACTATCCGCAACCGATCGAAAAGCAGCATTCGCCAGCGTTTCCAACGAGCAATTTAACGTAACGTAAAATGGGTAACGCGCTTGCCGCCATTCGATTTTTCACTGACAGCGTTCCCACGTGGCGCACAGGGCCACATGTTAACTGGAACATGTCTTACGATTGAAAACATTCGCTCATATTTTTCCAAACAATCGATGTATCATAAATACAAGATATACCAAAAAATTATATTTTGTTTAAAAGATAAAATTTAGAATCGATATTTATTTAAATTGAGTCATTCATAAAAGCTTCTTAAGTAATCTATTTATAAAAACATTTTTATGTCAAATATTTTTTATATATGTACTATTAAAAATTTACATTTTCCAAATTCATACATTTCGAAAAATCTTTTTCTTTATGAACATAATTATTTATAATAATCTCATTCGTTATTTAAACTTAAGTTTTCAGAACATTTTTATTTCCTTTTCATTGATGCTTATTATTACATATAGCGAATGCAAGTTTCTCGCAGAACACGAGACAGCATCGGAAAGCTTGCCGCTTCTGTGTCTAGCTGGCGAACCGGACATGAAATTGAATTCGTACCGTGAATAACGACTAACAAACCGCAGTTATATCGTAAAAAGCAATGCAGCGGGATGTGAATTAATTCTGACTCGCACCCCACAGGCCATCCCAGAGCCCTTTTTCCCTCTTCGTCTCTTCTCGCGCATGCACACAAGCGTCTCTCGTTTCCTCTATCGCAGTACTTCTCTTCTCCAACTGGAACGGTCCCAAAATTCAATAAAGGCGAACGAGTACGAGGTCTCTCCCTCGTCTCCGTCGCTTTCTGTATGGGGTGGTGGCAGCTATGGGGTTAGGAGTACCGGAGTCATCGCGAGGACCGAAGCGTGAGATAGAGGTGCATACATTAGCGGGGGTAGCGTGTGGAGATATTGTCTGAACAAAGGGATCGGCTACCTATCGAAAAGGCGATTAAGCGAGGATAAAGTTAACTTCGCCTTAGGCACTTGCACTGAAAGCATTCTCAGAAAGAACTTTCGTTCTGTGATTTCTGATGATACGCGATACCGCAAATTTGCAACGATAAAATCTGATACAATAAATGCACTAAAATTGTTGCAACAATTCACAAGATTGGACTACAACATGATTTGATAATTGCTTAAATTTCGTGATAATTAAAATATGATAATAAATGTGATAATATCACATATCAATGACACATATAAAGTGAACTTTTTCTTTGAGAATTTTTTTAATTTTCTTTAACATGCCATCCAAATTTCGAAAGTATTTGAATGAGTCAATTACAATTTAAGACCATAATTAAAGCCACATTTGCGAAGCGATAGAAAAATTAACGTTATTATTCACGACGAGTTATGCGATCTGGCAAACTTGACACCGTAGACCCAAGACAATAAAGGTGGAAAAGCAAATCGCACGAGGTAAAGAGAAATAGGACGATAGCGAGGATAGCGGGGCTGACAGGACACAATATTGCAATAACTTCAATTACGGCGACACGACGGATTGCTGTGGGGTGAATTCGACCGTCCTCCGCCCGCGCGCAGCTCGAAGCGAACCAGCCACCTCCGCCCGTTCTATCCATTTATATATCCGAGTGACACAAACGTCGTGGTCGAATTGGCTGTCGGATCTGAAAGGGGCTGCCTTTAAACAAGTGCTTCTTAATAAACCATTGACGCGCGAAACCACCCTCGAAAATTTGCCCTTCAGCGCTGTGTCGCCACCCTTAGTATCTAACGCCACAAGACTCTGTCGAGGGACTTTTAGCTTTCGTTACTTCGTTAAATTTAGAAAGACGAAACGCATTCCACGCCGCGGAATAAACGTAACGAACTGTCCTGACGTTTTTATCTTGAAAATTTGGGCACGCGTTAGATTTACAAATCAGAAACGATCTTATTGACACAAATCAATTATCGCAATTTAGAAGTATATTCGACATTCTACTTTATGAAGCCTGATATATCTAATTCCATTTGATATCTATTTGTGCGCAAACAAAAAAGAATATGCATATCTACCTATACATTATGTCGACTATAATTATTAATTTATAATAATTCACAAATTAATTTATTATTTCCCTCGATAATTTTTACAAAATAAAAATTATGAAAACATAAATCGTTATCGCAAATAAGCGATCTATTTAATTCACACGTGACAACCAAGATTAGTATAAAACTTTCTCGTGGAAAGAATAAGAAACACTTTTACATAATTTTTAAATGATAATGTAGAAAAAGAATTCGTCCAACTCATTTTTGAAACAAGGCCGACGACCTTGCCGCGAAGTTTAGTCTAGTGGTGACTTATCGACCGCCCGCTGCAGGGAGAGCGAACTCTGGAAAAATTGTGCAGAGCCTTTTGCCCCGCGGGCTAAGGGTATTTCACTAGGGGTGGCACGCACCCTTCTTCTTTACGTCCCACTCGAAATTTCGCTCGGCTAGCGCTTTTTTTAACATTTATTTGACAGCTGTCGTCCGCAATGCGTACGCGTTTACCTACTATGCGGGGTTGTCTTCGTGTCGAAATCTTTCGAGAGCAGAAACGACTAACTTAAAATGCACTCTTGAAAAAAATAGGGGTAGTAAAACTTTAAGACAAACGCTGACACGATCGACTGAAACTGTTTCAGACAAAAAAAGAGCTTTTATGTTATATTAAAATTTTTTAATTAATTTTTACATGCATGGAAAATATTCAGTCTTCTTTTTAATGTAATATTTTGTTGTCAATTTACGGTGCATTGGAATTTGTTCAAAAATACGAAATTATAAAATAATGAAAAGAATTACATTATTGAATTGAAACTTATATGGTTGTAAAAGTTTTTCATGTGCACTTTTACAAGCTACAATTATAAACCAAGTATTTAACGTTTGAAATGTCAATCGTATATTTATAGCACGTTAATTACATTTCAGCTATCATTTCTTTATCAAATAAAAAGATATGCTAATAATATCTCTTGAAAATAATTACGTAATATAATTGTACAATAAGATTAAGATGGAATAAAGATTAAATTTCTCGATGTTTAAGACATTGCAGACAATTTCTTAAAGGAATTAAATATACTGAAAGCAAATTTCTCATTCTTAACATTAATTTGATATACTCCAATTACTTACACCTACGATTGCTAATAAACGGAACCACGTTTTGTAAAAAATCAGCGAGGAAATAACTAATAATCACGTAATGAGTCTCCGAGAATCTGTCACGCGATGTAAAAGGAATTAACGATATCGTCGAGCCAGGTTAATTACCCCATGACTCGCGCGACAGAATGCATGGCCACGACACCCTACTTTCTCTGTATTTGTATTCGTACTTTTCAAAACGTTGAGGTACGTACGAAAATTGAATGCCATACGCAACACGACATAACGTAATCATATTCATCACATCGTGTCTAATTATTTTCTATAAAAATTAATAAAAAAATAATCGAAGAACACGAATCAATTTTTTTGTAAATTTATTTCTAGAAAAAAGAAAGCATTAAAAAAAATCTTTTTGTCATCTTTCAATTTTGTCAAAAAAGGAAATTAAGAATTCTACGACAAATGTTTTATTTTATATCATTATTTTATTGTTCAAATGAATTCATGCCAAAAATAAATCGCATCTTTTATCGCTAAGGTTTCGTAAATCGATACCCGTGCGCCAAGGAATCTTTTCCTTTCCCTATTGAGCATGTTCAGGAGAATGATAAAACGTTTAACGGATAGATAATCGTAGAGACAGGAACCTCGATAAATCTAACGCGATCTCGTTGACTCGATTTCCTTTCTCCGATTTAAGCTTATTTCGAATACAATCCCCAAAGCGAAATCTCGATAACGAATCAGGAACTCAGGCGCGTTTTTTCCTCCAAGTCGTAGCAAAAATAAAGAGAATGAGACTGCCACGGCGTTGCCGAGAATGTGACGTCCAAGCCTGAGAACTTTGTCAATTAGATGGCAACAATTAATTGTAGCCGCCAGACAGTAGCTACGGAGTGATAGGTAATAACTAATAACGGATCGTTGATTGCGATAACTTGTCTCTCTTTCAAGTATGCCTTATGTTCGCCGCGAATTCGTTTAATATCGCGTTACAAGATGTCCATTGCGTTCAAAGAATGCGGTTTACTGCACAATGTTTCGTAATTGTCTGTTTTCTCAGATTTTTCTTCTATGAATGTTTTCGATCATTCACGAATTTAATCCGAGCATTGATTAGAAGAAACGATATGTCTTACAAAACGTTTAAGTTTAGAAGTGAATACTTGATGAAGAATTATTTTTCTGGAAAACAAAGATCAATATTATAAAAATATTTTTAAGTTTATTATTAAGTTATCATGATAGTCCTTTAACTATAGTTGTACACAACATACTTAATTCTTTTATCAGTGTATGGAATAAAAAATAAAAATTTTCATATTTTTGTGTGAATTTCATTTCGAATACCTCAAAAATCATTTCGACATTTTTCAAACAAAAAAAGAATAATTTTGCAGACTTATCTTGTCTTTATTTTTACATTTTTAACAAAAACTTTATGAAACACGATAGTGAAAAGGTGAAAAATTATGCATTAACAGAAAATTGTGTTTAATATTTTTTTTATATTAAATTATATATTAAACTAAAAAGATAAAAGTATATATGCGAATAACTAAGTAATATCCATAATTAAGTAATTCCAAACTTTAATATTTTTCATAATGATACATGCACAAATCTATAGTCTATAGCAACATTTATCAAAGCAAAAAGTTGTCGTTTAAAAGATTAATTTTATTTTTATTGAGGAGCAGGATAGTGTGGCTTAATAAACCTGCAATTATCGGCATCGCGCAAACGCCGCGGAATTTTTCAAACGCTTCCTGTCGCAATAGAAAAAGAGAGAAAGAGGGAGAGAAGTCCACGGATAAAAATCAGTTAGAATGTCACGTCGACGGATGGCGCGCCTACTTTCCCGTTGTCGTACGCACCATCTCTCGTTTTCACAGGAGTCCCATCGTCGTACTCCCTTTCCTTGCACTCGCGCTTACCTTTCGCGAAGGATTCTTTCGATCAGTCAACGAGCGCCGGACTGCTGGCCGAAGAAAAACCCGGCTGCCAAGCTCGCTCTCGTGTACGTGAGTTACGTGACGCTGGATCAGCCGTCGATTTATCGTGCGATCGTGTACAACGTGTACGACGACAACAGCGGCACAGTCCAACCGGATGTGAGATTCGTTCCTTGACGATCGACGAATCCCGCACGAACGTGACGTCCTCTTTAGGGGACGCGTTTATTATACCATTATTATTAATATTTAATCGACCGCGAAATAATAATTTTTTATCATCATGACACATTTTTTTTCGCAAGAATATTACTTGATAAAGAGAAATATTCATGATTATCAAGATAACATCGTTTCTGCTGATAAATAGAAATAAGAACGACACGTTTTAAAAGCACGCTTCGCCGGTTGAATGAGGGACCGAAAGTTTAAAATGCTCGCATTCTCTAAAATCAAATCGCGGAAAGGAGAGGCATGCCGGAGCAATTTTCGGGATGGTCGCAAAATAATGATGATCTTTATCCCTAATGAAATTAGTCCTGTTGCTCCAGAGAGCAGCGCGGGAATAGACATCGTACCGTGAAATTACTATAATAGGCGGCAGCGGGGCGGTAGATCCCCCTCCTAACACACGCACAGACGTTACTCACATATAAAGACGCCGAAAAATGTTGCTTCACGTGTATATTACGAATTCGCGGGCACGAAAGAGCACGCGGGATGAGATCGGTTCGACTCGGTCCTCGAGCCGATGTGGAACGATTCCCTTGGCCTATTTAAAGAGAACACCTAAATATAGTTCGCTTTTTTACTGGAATTTAAAATTACGGTCGTAAAGAAGCCGAGGGCAAATTAACCGGGGATTCGACCCTCCAGAAGGGGGGCTGTTTCCAACCTCCTCCAAAATCGTGCATGAATCGATTTTCCATCACGAAGAAGCATGATATCTGACGATTGTATACGCAAAACTTTGTTCTTTTCCGCTCAAGTAAACATATCACAAAAATATAACAAAAAAATGAAAGCATATAATAAGTGAAAATTATTTGAAAATTGTAAAAAAGTAAGATATAATGCACCTATAAGTTGTCATTTTTATTATTCATTAAACTGCGTTAACGCTTATGGGTTCAAATGTGAAGTGAGTCGACGATGATTTCGTCGCACCTGCTTGAATGCTGTCCAATTCTATTACTTGAAACGCCATGACAATAGTACGCTCCTTGGCATCCCGTAGCCTTGTCCAGCTCTTCAGGGTGATAGTGTCGGGACCCGCAGCCCTACGGGCTCGCTCTGGTGGAAACAATTGCTGCCGCGGGGCATCATTTACATCATAAGCAATCATAATGATCGAATTTTCGGCGAACGACGATGATCCAACGAGTGGAACGAGGGGAGCCAATTCAGAAGTGGGTACCCACTTACCGGCTGTACGAACTATGCGCTCGCGAGAGGGACTCTGACCCTCCTCCACCTCTTTCGACCCCATAGCTTCGGGCTACCTGCGCCCCGTTTATATGAACTGGCACTCATTCTCTCTCTCTCTCTCTCTCTCTCTCTCTCTCTCTCTCTCTCTC
>Ga0157363_1004684_pt1 | contig 12651 bp, 4 predicted proteins | sample AttsexASBM1_FD_111477 | JGI IMG/M metagenome (GOLD analysis project Ga0157363, IMG submission 111477) | Fungus gardens microbial communities from leaf cutter ant in Ribeirão Preto, State of São Paulo, Brazil - Atta sexdens ASBM1 | ecosystem: Host-associated > Fungi > Mycelium > Unclassified ...
AATTTAAGAATTTTCTATTTAAAAAAAAATATTCGTCTGTTAACAATAAATATGATTATCTCTAAATCGATCTTATTTTACTATAAATCGAAGAATAGCAAGGTCCGGAAATCTTTTCTACTCTCTAAATTTTTAAAAAATAGACTCTCATTTCTAAAGAGTGAAAATTGAGTTAGTCAAGGAGTGACTCAATTTTCAATCTTTAAGAATGTGATTTCACTCTCTGAGCTTTTACTTTAAAAGTTTTAGAGAATATGGATGAATGAAAAGGCACGAAAAATCAGAATGTAGCAAAACGTATGAATATACCAGACAAAATACTTTCTTGATTTTGCGCGATGGGGCCATCTTCGTGAACGCGTCGTAATGGCCGAGACGAAATCGACGAGAGAGCGAGTCACGCGTGTCTCCCGCGGTCACAAAGTCGAGGAGCCAGGAGGTCGCGTGTCTTCGACGGCGGGCGACGGGCGGCGGACTCTCTTTCTCCCATGACTTTACGTCCCCTCGCAGGCCCTCAGGGCTACCGCCTCTCGCCTGCCCTCCCACAATCACCCTCTGCAGCCCGTCACGGACCCGATGGGCGCCCGGACCACCTGGCTGTTTCCCAGGCTCAATAATGCAGCGCGCCCGACGTGGAGAGCATCACCCAGGCGGCGGTAAACCACCATCGGCCCCCACACAGTCGGTCGCTGCCGACTAGAACTGGAGGAGTCCTGGAGGGATGATGCTACAATTTCACCGCACCCTCGAGACCCTCACACCCGCGAGACCAGGACTATATGTAACCACCAGCTCTCGCCCTCTCTTTTTTCCCTCTCTTTTTCTCGGGTCGGGTTGTAGGGCTGACTTCTTGATAGTCCGCCCTTCGCCGCGCCAACACGCGAGCGCCTTAGCCTGTCATAACATTTTTATTGCCCGATGACCGCCGTCTTCCGCGACAGCAACCTATGATAATCAATCTGAATCCCCTTCAGTTGAAGCAAATTTTATTACAAATGGATGCTTGGATTTTTTAACAGTTTTCTTATGAAAAGTGATCTTACAAAGAGTCACGTCAGTACGTAAACTACGTGCAAAGGATTTATTAATTCTGATTCTTTTCACTACATTACATCCCCAATATTGTAATTTAAAATAGGACAAAATGTCATTAATGCCCATTTCTATATATAGTACAGAATTTTAATTGAACTTTAATCTCGATTCAACCGATTCTTTTCTTTACGGAGAGAGAATTTTTTCTTAGAATTTATTCTGAAAATATGACAGTCGTGGGATAACATTGTATTTCGAAGAATTTTAATGTAAATCTCTCTCATTCATTAATAAAACTACAATAAAGTATAAAATAAATATAAATTTGATCAATTTTACTGAAGTGCATGGTAAATATCTTTAAAATATTATATTGTACCACAACTACCATATTTTCGGGGTAAACTTTAAAAGAAAATTCTCTGTAAAAGATTAGAAAAAGATGGAGAACAAGTTGAAGCAAGATTAAAAATCAATCTATCATTGGTAGAAACGAGCATAAATCGGAGTTAGATAATTAAAGTTAGATAATTAAAGTTACCGTAACATTGAAACAATCAGTATGCCTCCAAAAGAGAGAAACGATTGTAGAAATAAAGGGAAGTCGTCGTTTTCTTTTTTTTTTGTTCACTCCCTTGATGTAGCCTCGGCATATTGTAGTCATGTACAATGTGCCGGTGTGCAATTACACGGGGCGTATTATTTAACCCTGTTTGCACGAACGCGTGTTGTGTCGCTCGTGCACGCACATAACATATGTCGCGTTGCACCAAGAGTCACAACAGGGGTGAATCGGACAAAGTCAGATTTTCCGCCCTTTCTAAAAACGCATAGACCGCACCGAATGAAACGAGGAAAAGGGGCTGCAAAAGAGAAGATGCGGAGTATTTTTTTTTTTTATAATTTTGATATTATAAAGGGAGTTTTTTATTTCTTATCTTAAAGAGAATTCAAAAATCTTTATTTTACAATTGAATTTTCAAATCTTTTATAAATATTATTGTATTTTATTTTATAAATGTCACATCGTTTCATATTTCTTAACAATTAAGCGTCGAATCGGTTAAAAATCTAGCCGAGAGTTCTCTTGGAAAATAATAATAATAGTAATAAATAAATGTAGTTTCTTATGATGAAAATGGAAAAATTAAAGAAATCTTATTCTTCCGTTTAATTTAAAATCAAAATTTTGCCTCGAATTTTAAACATTTAGAATTGCAATGTCACAGAGATACTTGAGGTTGATCGTTGAAAAGCTGTGATGAAGAATGTTTTCTTGTTCGTGTCAACGGATGTTATATCTAGAAAGATAATTTAGCATAAGCCCCATCGATCACGCAAAGTTCGACAAGCGCGGCGCAGTTTGCGTTTGCAAGCTCGTCTAATGTCGATCGGATGACTTTTCGATAGTTTTCGACGACGCAATGCGCTGCAAGGTGTTGACGGCATGCAAATTTTTTTCCGCGTCATGTCACGTGCGTCCTTTCGCATAAAAAATGTTGATTGATCGCCGATATATAGAGAAAATAGCCTTGTGCCATTTTTGGGCGCAGCTGCAAATGATAAATATAAGATAGCTTCATACACTGCCTTATAATTTAAGTAATACGATAGATTTCTAAAACAATTAGAAAAAATAATTTAAATCAATAATTGAAATTAATTTATCATTTTTAAATTTCTTACATCTGTAGGTGATAATTTAAAAAGTTTCTAAAATATTTATTTTACCGGTTTGTCACATCATATAAATGCTTCGAAAACTTTTTTGATATATAAAAAACCATAAATATGCACGAAGATACATAGTTCGCTATTGAAGTAATAATGAAGTTACCTTAAGGTTTAGTTTCTACATGAGATCTGTACTTCGCGAACATGCGCATGGAAATATCTTTCCTCTCTCTTCGAATTATTCTTTAATATACCGAGGCTATATTTGACATCGCGTGCAAGTAAGTGTGGGCGAGAGAGAAAAGAATTTTCGTCATTACTTTAACTCTTTTTCTATTGTTAAGATAAAAAGTTTCCACCATCGTGAAGTCAGAATTAACTAGTGTCGCTCCCCTTCGATTAACTTTCTAATTTGATTAGCTTCGTTACGAATGCACGCCACTTTATTCACATTCATAAATAATCGGTACAAAGAGGGTTCATTGAGAAAAAAAGCACGTGGTGTCCTTCATTCCACCGTGACGCGTATCGTAAGATTGCTGAGTAAGTCTCACCTGGATCTTTTTTAACTCTCTAAAAGATTTTTAATTATAAATCTTTTTTTTTCCGCATAAGTTCAGAATCATAAGTCCAGATTTTAATTCAATTATTACTCATGCGCGTAATTGAAAGAAAAGTTTTCCAATGTTTAAGACATTATATCTATAATTTGTTGAATTTATATAATTTTTTTATATACATGACAAAAGATATTGTCAAATATTGTGGATAAAGGCTTGAACTTGCCGTTCAAGGTTTTCCCTTTTTCGTACGCCCACTACAACGATTAATTTTTGATGATCCGCTTCTACGTAAGCATGGTCGTTACGTCGAGTCACCTGACGTGACTTTGTTGTTGTACCTGAGGGTCGCAATACAATTAACGACTCGTGAGTAATAATTGATCCTACAAAAGAATAGCATATGTGGCGTAATAGATCGTAACAAGTAAACCTTCCGTTGAAAATAATTAATTATAATTAGCAAGAATCGATGACTTGTAAGTCAACTGTATAAAGACTACAAACACATAATTACCAAAGCAAAGCGTGCGATTAAAAATTTTCAATAAAAATGCTAGATTATTTCACTATTTAGCCTTAGCGTAAAGTTAATTCAAACATCATCTAAAAAAAATCTAGTCTTTTGTGCACAGTAAAAACAGAGAAAAAAAATCTGATATAGTAAATAATTGCAAAAAGTTCGTTTTTTCCATCTCATCCCAAAGTTTCTTTTCATCATGTTTTATATTATTTTTGCGTTAATCAAATTAAAATGTGTGAAAAAATGCATTGTTATCTGCCAATTATTTATAGCAATTAGCATGTATTAATGAGTATATATATATATATATAAAACTTCTCGAATAATCGCCCAGATTTATTTAATGTTTGGACACTCGAGTACCGGAACCACGAGGGTTCCAGCGATTATTGAAGTTAATGACGGGAGCTGTGTTCCTTTTCTTTTTCACCCGATCCTAATTTACGATTAGCCGCGGCACGATCGGTTCCAGCCACGCGCACGTGCACGCTTCGCACGGCTTGACAGTGATTGCGTGACACGTTCGACTACATTGTACACGACACCCGCGTCGTGACTGTCAGTGATGGCAGATCTATAAGGGATCGTAATACAATTTTTAAAAAATAAATTTTACAAAATTTTTTTAATTAATTTGCCTTTTTGTTATTGCTAATATTTGAAGCTAAAAATTGAAGAAGAAAAATAAAGGAATATCAAGAACATTGCATCCGTCTGCAATTATGTGACAATTATCATTGCAAAGGGAGATATATTATTCATTACTTATATACTTTAATAAATTATACTTTAATAAAATATATGTGTACAAAGTATCTATGAACAATGGAATGCTTACACTGAGAGAACAAAACTGCAATTATCATAATTTATAGTCATTTTTTTAAGGACAAGTATATATTTATAATTATTTTGACCATGCAAAAACAGTCGATTGTGCTATTAATAATAGTTACACATTTCCGCTTGAAAACTTTTAGTGCTTTTTCCGAACATATTTTTTAATTATTATTATCACATAAATAGTAAGTGAATTTAAGAAAACCGTTTATAATTGCGGTTGGATTTACTGAATGAAAATGTTTATTTTATTTACCATTTATACCTTGATATTTTACTATATTGATATTCGTAATTATAATACAATTTTTTATGTTTGAGAGAACTATACATATATGGTTATTATTAATAGTATTATAGCAACAATAACTAAAAAATGGAATTACTAATCACACTGAGAAAAAATATAGTCAATTTTAATAAATATTTAGTTCAATATTAAATATTTACTTACAGTAAATAAATATTCGTTTAGCAAAAAAAATGATTGTTAAATCAAATTAACATTTCTCGTATCAAATAAATGTATCTTTATATTTAATAAATATTTAGTTAACAGTATTCAAAAAAATAAATATTTAAAAAAATATTTTAAAAAATATTGATATTAAACTTTATTTTTAAATTAAATAAATATTTAAATTATATTAAAATTGACTATATTTTTTTTCAGTGCAGAATTATTTTACTTATACAATTATAATCACAAATACTAAACATTTTTCTCTCAGTGTACATTTGCAACATAACGCATCGGAAGAAACAACATATGAAAAACTATTGCGTGTGGAATCAATATGCATTTATCTCTATACATATTAATAATATTCGCGCGCACGACTGCTCACGAATGCGTATCAAATAAAGGCTCTAATTTGTGCGACGGCACAAATATAACGGGTTTGGGAAGGTGCGAAATAATATTGCGTGCGAGACCAATACGTAAATTTTACATAACAATATTCGCGCTGCATTGCATCGAAGACCGGATGAAATTCCGTCCTCTCTCTCTCTCTCTCTCTCTCTCTCTCTCTCTCTCTCTCTCTTTCTCTTCCATTAACGTTTGCCATTTCTTAACATATGCACCGGTCTGGTAACGTAATAATGGTCATTGCGGCACTATAATTGCACGCACGACCACCGGAAAACCGGGTTTACAGGTGCGTGTACTCACGGGTGACCAGCGGTAAGCGGCGTGACACGTGTCGCCTGTTAATCGCACCACCGACAGCAACACGCTGATTCCGCCGAGGGAGTTCGAGAGAGAGCTCAATGACGATTAAATCAGCGATGTTCGCGCGGATTGATTATTTCGACACGTTTCTTCATTTTTCACGATTTGCTTCTCCGAAGTAACACTTTACGTGATAATACAGGAAATTTAATCCTCCGCCGACAACTGGAGGCGACTCTTTAAAAACACTATCGATATTTTTGATTGTGAATTTTCATAGATAAATTTAAATTTGTAAAAAATAATTAAATACATAGTTTAGAAAAATCAAAAGCTTCGATAAAAATGAAGATCTCCGCACTAATCGATCTGCTTGTTTCGTGTATATCTTAATGTTTTGTCTGATGCGTATAAAATAACAATATATGTGTGTATATATCTTGAAGTGAAAAGTGATTCCGCGAATATAATTTATATTTTACAGTAATGTCGTTCGATAAAAAACACAAGTAACGCAGAACTAAAATTTATAAAATATCGATAGCGATTTTATACAAAGTAACGAATGATACAAATAAATAAAAGAATATAATTAAATTAAAAATTAATGCGTACAGTGTTCCAACCTGATTGTGAGTCAAAACTCGCACTGAATTCACTAAGCACGCAGACTTTTTGAATTGAATTTGCTGACGCCAAGAGTTTTGTTTTAATGCTAATTAATCACAAACAGAACTTAACAAGCAAGAAATAAATTCTATGCACTGCGCTTGCAATTTTAAAGATTAAAAATTGTGATCTTAATGAAAATTGAAAACAAACAGATCTTTTTTCAAAAATAATGAATTTTTTTATTTATTATTATCGTGATCTTTTAAACACGAGACAAAGATAAATTACTTTATATACTTATATAATAAATATGAATTATTTTGATTATTATTAAGTACATTAACATATTGAAAACCGTTATATTACGAAACATTACTTTTATACTATAATCTGAATAAAAAAATACCTCACTGTAATATCTCATATCCATATAATACTTAATCTTTGTTTAAAAAAAACGTATAGCTGACTTTGAATATCTCTCAAAGAAAGATAACAACTATTATTACTACATAATTCTTTATAATTTTTTTTCATTTTATATTTTACGTTTACAAATATTTTATTTTTAATCCCTTTACCCTTATCAGTTACGCCAATTATTATTTATTTAAAACTTCCAGCAAAAAGATATATTGCATTGTTGTACAATTGGTTAACATATACATTATTAACAGATAATATGCAACCACCTGTACTATTATCAATAAAATAGTACTTACTTATATTAGATCCCAAGTTCAGCAAGGAATTTTTTCTTTTTCGTCTCTGTTCACTGTGATCTATTAATCTTCAACTAGATTTGGCGAATGTCGCGAATGATGTGTAGATGTTCTAAAGTCCAAAATTATGATTGGAGTATCATATTTATTTTTAATGTTTGATATATAATGTTATTTGCGTCAAACTTCAATAACGCATTCTTCAAAAAAAACTAAATATTTTTCTCTACTTAAAAAAAATTAAAACACATTTACATAAATGCAAATCTTACGACAAATAATACTTAATTATTGTTTGGAAATTAATTTAGTTCATTTCAAGAGTTTAGTTAAAGAAATTAGTTTAGCTTAGTTAAATGTACTTAAATTAGGCAAAATTAATTTAATTTTGACAATGAATGACATTACAATTTTATATTCATTACATAACACTATGATTAATTTCTGTTTTTTTTTTAAATATAGTCAGCTTCAAATCTCTCTGAAATCGGATAACAGTTATATAATTCTTTAAACATAATTTGATTCATTTTACAACATAATATTTTTTTAATCTTTTACACTTTGTGCATTAATTACAACAGTTATTGCAATATTTAAAAGTTTCAATCTTAAAAGTCGATCAAATTATTTGTTGTAGAACTTTCTATTACCTCGGAGAGAATTTACACCAGCACGTGATCAGACTAATGTCATGATAACAGTTATCCTCAGAATTCGTCTAACAATGCACAAGACGCAGAATAAAGCCGCGCGTGGTACAACTACGAGATGTACCCCTCAGAATTTCATGTCCATGTTCGATTGTCGCCGATTATCCCGATCAGAGTCGCAAAAATTCTTCGATTTCGCTTCTTGTCGGTGAGTAAAACACGTTAAACTCGCGTAAGCGCGTTAGGACACGTGCGATCTATAACTTGTTATAATTTTTGCCCGTCGCTATCTGATCGCGACTTCCAGTAGTAGCTCAGAAAGGGTATCGGCTAGCTAGGATTATCATCCCCCGGAGCTCACGCGGCTGGGCGGACGCGATGTCCGTCGACGCGAGAATACATGCGCGAGACGTCGAGCAACGACAACGATTGGCCGACAGGCGGAGCCAGATCTCACGATCTTCGCAGGGGTTGAACGAGCGCAACCCCTCGGCTAATTGTAAATAGCGAAGGGTATCCTCTCCTCCAGTCCTCCACTCTGCTGTAAACGGCGGTGAGTGAACCGAAGCGCGAAAGTCAACTCGTACACGGCTTTTGCTGCCTCTCCCTCCGGCTAATCGCAAAGAACCACCGAAGTCGAACCGGCATTATCGAGCGAACCTTATAACCCTGAAAGGGATATAAGGGGAAACGAGAGAGAAAGAAAGAGAGAGAAAGAGAAAGGATTGTGTAGGGAGAAAATTTATTTTACCCTTAGTTGCTTTTCAGCAATTCAATAATAATACGTGATGGAAAAGAGGAGAAAGAATTATATTATTTCCCTTTTTTATTTATTATAAAGATTTTTTATTTAAGGTGAGAAAATTCACATGATAACGACGATATAAAATATACATAAACTTAGGTAATATTAATAATTTACTAAACAATTGTATTATGAACGAGTAAAAATTTCATGGATTAATTCATAAACGTAGATAGAAAAATATTAACCTGTTTTTTATTTAATAAAGTTTAATGTCAAATTATTTTTATAGAATTTTTAAGTACAAATAGATTTATTTTCGTAAATTATAACAATTTATAATTAAATTTTCGTTAAAAAAGAATCGTTTTTAAATCGCTCGAAAAAGCCGAAAATAAAATAAGGATTAAAAATCTTAAAATAGCCTGTATATTTTTTTAATAAAATATTCGTTTTTTGAACATGTATACATACATTATTTGAACCTCGATCGTTTTGTAATTTCTAGATCGATTTACTATGTAGATCGACTTCGATGATGATTGATCCTTAAATAAAGATCTGACAGGGCCTCGTTGGAATATACATTTCTGTTACCGTACTCTGGGAGTGACTGTAACATCTGGTAATTTCTCACGGCGTTGCGACGTTCGGTTACGCAAGACAAGCGTAATGGCATACAGTATTTCTTGAATATTTCATTTATTATTTCCTTGGAAATCAATGATCGCCATCTCGAGAATATATATATGCGATCAAGTAACCGTTTTATCTACTAGATATTTTATGCACGGTGCCTAGAACTTGCAAAGCTTTTTAAAAACAGAAATAAATCTCGAAACTCGAGGAAAAAAATTATTTGCTCAAAAATATTTTTTAAGAAATATAAAATACACGAATTTATTTAGAAACATATAATTACATTATATTTAATTGCGTAATTATATATTATTAATTAATAACAAATCTAATATAAGAAATGGATCTATCAAATTTAAATTAAAGTATGACAAATATCCTGATGAACTTGCTTTAAGATTATAAGCAATTTATCATCTCTTGCTTCCTAAAAAAAGATAAAATAAATATAAGTAAAAGCGAAAGAAAGTGTTATGATCATTTTAACGGAAATTAAAGGTCGCGAATTAACGCCGACAATGTCGAGTGCACCCAGATACCGAGCTTTCCTGTTAATTTCAACACAGCAAAATTATCCTGAAGGGTGGAAAAAGGCAGAGTCTGCGTTTGATAGCTCGCAGGATCCGCAAGATCCCCGAGTGCCTCTTCGATGCGATAGCGGGAGCAGAAAATCGCGCTGAAGTGGTAACGGTCGGGCTAATGGCTCGGAGATGATATTTTGTTAAACAAGGAAACCTTTTATCCCTCCTATCGCACTTCACTGAAAAAGATGCCCGACGTCAGGGACGCTGTTCTCCTCCAGCAGAATTACCACTATCATTTTATCAATTTGTCGAATTACTTATGTCTATTACAAGCAAATTTGTTAAAAAATATTCTAATCCTTGAGCTAGTGAATCAATAATACTTAAATATTTTTTTGTAATGTACCTTCAAAGAATTACATTAAAAGAAAAATAAAATTGCTCAACCTTTTTGTCGATTATTTTTATTAATCTTACGTACTTATGATAGATTTTCATGCCTTTAAATAATATATATTTAATAAAATATATATATATTTTTTTATATAATTCTTTTCTATTATTCATTTTATTAGTATTTTTTTTAAGTTCGCTTCCTTAACTTTGCAAGATTTCATGTAGCGCGACTAAGCATTTTTCACTTTCTCAATTCCACGCTGAAGCGGCCCTGCACCGTTACTTCGGTTGTCTTGTTACCAGAAAAGGGATGAAAGAAACTGAAGTGTGAACCGACGACCGCCATGACAAGGTGTCACCTGCGGTTTCTCACGATTCGCCCACGTATATCTTGCCATTCTCGCGGATTCCTTCGATCCGCCCTATCTCTCGAATCTTTTCATACTTTCGTCCCTTCGTCGAGAGTCGATAAGTGTGATGTGTCGATTCGACACGAAGCGCTCAATGAAGCGCTCAGAAGTTTTCTTCTCACTAAATTTAATTTCATTCATTTTCTAATTACTTAAAAAAGTTATCAAGTTGACTTTATCTTTCTTTTTAATTAAACTTGATTTTATTGACAAAATAAATATAAGTTTGAAATGTGAAGTGATAGAATTGATTAATGCCCTGCAACCTTCAAAGAATAATTATTGAAATTATTTTGACAATTACAATTATTAAATAATAATATTAAATATTTGTAGAATAAATCACTAAACATTATTAATATTAATTAATAAACACATTTATGTCTTGAGAATAAAGGTAAGTTTCAAAATCGCAGATCTGAAATTATAAATCTTCCTTCTTAAGTTTTTCTTATCTTTAAGAAAAATAGAAGGTGTTTTCGAACACATTTTGATGATCTCAATTTTAATAATGCGTTCTATAATTTTATTTAAAAAGTGATTATGTAAAAATGTATTAAATTTCCTAGGTTTTTAAATCGATATATCTATGTAATTTTACGCAGTTATATATTTTTATTTATTGTTCTTTTTTTAATAAAATTATTAAATAGCATTTTCTAATTTTAAGATGAATTTCATATCAAAATAAGAAAAAAAAGTGGTTCCGGCCGGGATCGAACTGGCGACCTTCTGCGTGTAAAGCAGACGTGATAACCGCTACACCACGGAACCTGATGACGATAACTCTCTTAAATAAGATTATAAAGCACTAAATATATCAAAACGTTAACATACAACATATTGATAGTAAGTAATGAAATAATGAATTGTGATAATGGCGTTATTATCGGGGAAAAAAATTTTATATATAATTATATAAAATAATATAAAAATATATACAATTGTAAATAATTATATATATTTATATATAATTATGTACAAACTTACATATGAATTATATATAATTATATGTAAAATGTGTCCATTTATATACAAATATATATAATTTTATATAATTTTATATAATTATATATAAAATATTTTTTACCGGATGTGTATTTAGAAATAAACAAAAATTCATATGTATTAACAAATAATTAAATATACAATAATCGAAAATTAAAATATAAAATTTATTTAAAAAGATTAGAATTAATATTTTATAATAAAAAATGTCATAATTCAATAGTCAATAATATTGTTTTATACGCAGTACGTTCAAAATTCAAAATAAAATATTAATTAGAAAAATTAGAAACTAGATCAATTATTGATAGCTGAGAATATGATTTGAAAATAAATTGGAGAACAATTAATAATTAACACGCTGTTTTATTTATACACATATTAAGCGTATTATTCATATAAATTATTGTATATATAAAAATGTCAGTCTGTATTGTATAGAAAAAGTTACATATATAAAGGTTACATATAAAGTCCATAATCTATAAACACATGCTATAAACACATGATAAAAATCTCCTACTTCCTGAATTATGCATAAATCGAACCTCGCATTAAGTTGCACTTCTCGTGTTCATAATTAATTACTAATTATGTAAAAAATTTATAATTACGGGAGAATAGTGTGATCAAATTTACTGGTCTATTTGAAACAAACTGGGCCAACTTTGAAGCCGAAAGCTTGTTGTGGTAATCCGTAATCGACTGGATAAAAATCGATCAACGGTAGCTGCTGTAACTTGCTGGTGCGAATTAAGAATATGGTCTCCTCCTTACCACTTCGGCTCTTGCACTCGTCCGCAATGAGGTGAGGCCTGATATTGTTATACGAAAATTCGTCCCCGTTGTCACCGAGTAATCGCAGCGAGAGGTTGTAACTGCAATTCTCACCATCGTACCAAGCAACGCTGTTCGTGCATGTATACGTAAAATTCTGATAAGCTTCTTGACTAAGAAGACGTAGGAAGTTCATCTGCACAACTCCGATTGTCTCGTAACTTATCTGGAAAATACGATCAATTTCCTTCAATAAAATTCATAATTCGCAACTCTAGACTTGGTAATTTTATTCATTTATTTATTTGTTTATCGAAGTTTTTCGATAATATTAAAAGAAGAATATATCTCAAACGCAA
>Ga0157363_1004685_pt1 | contig 12651 bp, 4 predicted proteins | sample AttsexASBM1_FD_111477 | JGI IMG/M metagenome (GOLD analysis project Ga0157363, IMG submission 111477) | Fungus gardens microbial communities from leaf cutter ant in Ribeirão Preto, State of São Paulo, Brazil - Atta sexdens ASBM1 | ecosystem: Host-associated > Fungi > Mycelium > Unclassified ...
ATGATAACGAAAAAGCAAAATGATGAATCATAATTAGTATTACATTACGTTAGTATAATAAGGCTATTAGTAGATTATTAAAGAATAGCAACATTAATGAACATAAGTGCAATAGAACTATATGAACAAAATATATTCGACGTGCAGCTGTCGATAAAGCTTCGCTTGACCCTGACAATCAGGATGCATTACTTCGAATGACTAGCGAACTGCCAGAACAGGACTATACTCGCGGTGAAACGCGTGTGTAATGATGGGTTTCTCATTCGCGCGCACGGGACGTGGCACGAACCACGGCGCCCTTCGATGATGGGGCACCATCTTCAACAAGTTGAAGGCCTTCACGTCGGAGACTCTAAATTGGTGCCCGTCGCGAATTGGCATAATGACGGGTATCGTGCCGCACCGATAGCATGACCCGAAGGATCGAGTTCGTGCATACGTGTTGCTTCGATCGTTTGCTAGAATGTTAAAGAAAGATGAAAGAAAGAGAGAAAGAATTTGTTTAAAAATATTCTTTCAAATACTTCCGAATACTTGACAATTATTGTTATTGTGTGAAAATTGTTGTTGAACATTGTAATGAAATAATAAGAAAAGGAATATGTTTTATTATTTTACCAGATATATTTATTTAATAATAAATATCATCTGATAAATAGTAAAAAATATTTTTTTTCTTAATTTAATTTGTAGATATTTTGTATTTTAATTTTTAGACTATAAAGAAGGTTATTGAAGAGATCGTAATTAATCATAATGAATTAGAATTTTCACAAGTATAATAAGATTTATATAATTTTTTTCTACATTTTGACGCAGGTTCCTTCCTTCTTCATAGCTAATTGACTTTATTTATGCTTTCACCCTCTGCCCCTCTATGGCACGATCCTATCCTTGCAACTTCGTTTCGAGCCTATTGTCCGCGTTTCAAGATGCCGCCGACGTAATGGGAATTTTAATTACCCAATCCAGCGTTTACTCGAATTCCTTCAACGGAATGCAAAGCTATCAGAAAAGCGATTACCTTTATGCAAGCCATCGAAGTTTACCATTAAGCCTTCCGATTTTTAGAACGATCAAAGAATTCGATTACGGCATTAGATAATGCATGTGCATATCTCTTTGACGAAACTCTTTATTACATTTAACAACTTTATGGAAAATATTACTTATTAAAGTTTTTTTTTAAATAAACAATACAACATGCATCAATAAATGATACTGTTAAAGTATATAAATAATGTAAATATATTTTAACAATCTTTGCGTGATACTTTTTTTTAATAACAAAATATGCAATCAAAATTTTTCATTCTTTTTGATATCATTTTCAGATCGTTGTAACCATGCGGAATATAGTATGTTCTTCTCTGGTCTATCCATATGAATCCACAATCCATTACTTCTGTTTACATTTGGCGCAGGATATTGTTGCATGTCGACATCATTCAAATTTTGTCGAACTTCGAATGTGGCTGACTGCGAATTTGACATAATATCATTCTTCCTATTAAAATTTGAATAAAATAATTCCATAAACAATTTTTTCTTATAATACAATTATATTGTTTGACATTACCCTAGATTTCGTATTTGAACCTTCTGACTTGAAACTAATCGAAACATTTGGCTTCTTTGAAGAATCAGCTGATATCGAAAGATATTCTTTGTTCAATTCTGCCTTAAAACAATTTTCCTCACATTCCTTTGGTAAGAGATTCTTACTTTTGGGATTTTCCGTTATGACCTTGGCTATTGTATCTCTCACTTTGGTTCTTTTTGTTTCTACAGATTGAGATATTTCTTTTGCATTTTTATCTATTAAATTTTTAGATATTATACAATCCTTTGTTTTTGAAGTTGACATTGTTTGTGAAGAGGACAGTTTATTTATATTGGCAATTTTAGTCATATTTGCATTTTTGGACGGTTTTGATTGTATTTGTTTTTTGGTTTGCAATGGCAATTTATCTATCATTATCGTGTTCAAAGATTCTTTGGATGGATTAACCGATGTCGATGATGTCAAATTTTTTAATTTTTTAAATTCTTGATTCGTTTCTAGAGTATTCTTTATGTTTGTTAAACTTTTTGGTCTATTTTTCTTTGATTCTTTTAATAATATCTTTCCTGAGATTTCTGATTTTTGCATCATTCCTGAAGAAGTCGTTAATGAAGAAGTAATTAACGAACTATATTCATTTTTATCATTAATCTTCGATAGTGATTTTAAATCCTGTTTCGATTTATCTTGATAAATGATGTTATTGTTAGCGAATTGTTCCTGTTTTTTTAGTGTTTGCGATAATTGTGGAAAATTTTTTAAGTTTGGAGAATTTGAACTTGTAAAATCATTCTTATCTACTTCTTGTATATTATTAACGTTATTATTCAGCGCTTTAAGATTTATGATCGTATCGTTTTTCATTGTTAAATTTTCTTTCTTCGGCGAAATATCGCTCTTTAATTTTAATTTTATGTTAATTGGTTCTGTTTGCTTTGTTAACATTGTTTTATCAAATTTCTTTGACACTATTTTCGCTGTAGATGAATTTGGAAAATCCTTTATTATAGTTATTGGATTTTGAATTTCTTTCGCTGCATTATTTAATTTTGCTGTTAATTGTCTTGATGACACCTTTAAACCATAATCTGTTATGCCGTTTTCATTATTTTCAATTGATTTTATAACATCCAAAATATCTATTTTTGATTTTATATTTTTAGATACATCATCAATTGATTTTGTCTGTTTTAGTGAATAATTATTTTTTACCTCTTGATGTGTTGTTGATGATAAATTTTGTGCATTTGATAGCTTGATTTTTTCTTGTACAAATGTCTTTTTTTTAATATCTATATCACGTTTGCTTTTTATATTCATTGTATCAGATTTAAATAATGTAATCGATTCCATTTGTTTAATTCCAGAAATTTTATTGTTATCTTTCTCCGCAGTTAATGCCTGTTTATCTTCAGCTTTCAAACCATTTCTTATAATTTCAGGCATATTAGGATTTCCTTGATTTGATTTTAATCTAAATGAGCATGCATAATGAAGAGATGATTTAGATTCTTCATACGGATTTATAGAATTTGGACTTGCATTGCTAGAATTATTTGTAGTTGTGTTATTCATTAATTGGATTCTCTTCGGTATCTTTGAATTTGATGTCTTTTTCGGCGTTGATAGTAATGATTCAGTGACAAAATTTTGATTCAAATTTGAAATTGATTTATATTGATTTTTATTTGAAGATGGTGTAAGCGATCTATCATTATTTTCCTTCTTTCTTATCTTGTTGAAGGAATCCGAGGAGGCCCACCAAGGGATCATTTTTGAAGGAACGCGATTATCAGAAGATTCATTTTTATTGTACTTATTTGCTTCCGTAGTAAATCCTGTAGTATTTGATCTTCTCATATTCAAATTTTCAATTTCAACATTATTTGCTTCTTTGATCAACGAAGTGCCTGTTCTATATTTCTGAATATTTTTTTCATTATTGTCAAATTGAATATCCATTCGTTTAGTACATTCGTATTGTTGTATATTATTACTGCTAAAAGTTTCTTTTGGGAAATTGTTAGACAATGGCGATTGTGATATTGGTATTGTGTCTTTGCGATATTGTATTTTCGCTGGTTTCTCAATGCTATCTTTTGTAGATTCGTCCTGAAAATTGGCAGATATTTGCACATTCAATATTTGCCCTTTTGGCTTAATTCCTTTCGATAGGTCATCCTCTCTGGTTTTTCTCAACACGTTCGAATCGTCCTTGACAAACGGTATCCTGATCTCAATTTTGTCCGCGGAACTCACCACATCTAGTTTCTCCGTTCGCGCAGTGATACTCTTCAGCTCCGAAACCGGTTTGCCATTAATTGAAAACTCAATTTGTTTGACTGGTGCAGAGTCTTCGCTAATTGAAATATGCATTGGACCGAAAGCACTGCTCTGCAATGCACTTTTATTGGTACGCTGAAGCGTTGGGGCGTTCAATTGATTGTCTATTAATTTTACATCTTCTTTTTGATCAGATTGCACGACGACAGAGAGATGTTTTGAGATAGAATTTAGAGGATCTACTGATCCAAATGAATCTTGGTCCACATTGATGGATACAACGGATTCTTTTTCAGAAGGCACCATCCGCAATTTTATCTGTGGCTGTTTCAATACATCAGTATTATCGCTAGTTGACACAAGCGTTGAATTTTTCTTTACTAAACTTTCCGCTGTATTACTAAAATATTGTGACAGATTTGAGATTTTACCACTCGAGTGCGAATAATTGTGCTTTTGCAACTCAAGAATCTTTTTATGTTTTTTCATTCTATTGATTTTATCAGATTGACAGCTCAATTTCCTAATTGTCGTATCTTTCTCCTTTTGATTGTCAGATATTTTTATCTTAGGAACATCTACTCTTGCGACTTTTCTATCGGTCACATTTTTTAAATCACTTATCACGTTTTCCATTTCTTTTAACCAATCCTCCTTTTCCTTTAAATTAATCACTTTTTCCTTGATATTTTTCTCGAGTGGCATTGTTCTAATAGCAGGAATTATCTTCCGCGTTGTTTCTTGCATGTCACTGGTTCTTCTTGTCGTAGTGATGACAGATTCAAAAGAATTTCTTCTTAACATGTTCCTTTTTGATTCTAAATTATCGTTCAAAACATTTGTAATAGGAATATTATGCAGAGACTTACTGCAATCAGCAACTAATTTCGCATAAGACTCATCGTTCTTCAAGTCATCATTTGTAATAACGCAGTTTCGATTGATATTTTTGTTCATTGTTTCTGCAGTGCATGTACTGTGATGTTGAAAATCGTAACAATCAATAGTGTTTATATTGTTACGTGGATTGTAAAAATCAAACGACTTAACGGGAAAAAGAAAATCACTTTTTTGTCTTTCAATTGAAAGTTCACTGTATTCAGTAACATTCATAATTTTCTTAGCCCGAGGTGAAACCGAGAAAGTACTGAATGGACTCTTACGTATTGCATTATTGAAATATAAACTATCCTTTCGTGCACCTACAGTGGATTCCTTATATAAGGATTCGCTGTAATCGGCTATCATTTCTGCATATGATCGAGGATATTTCTCAATAGTCGCCATGAAACTACTACGACGATTAATATCCTTCGTGCTATTTATTATCGCATTATTATGAGTTATGAATTGTTTATTAATTTCATTGTTATTAAATTTGACATTCTGACACGTAGAATAATGATACACTCTTTTTGCTATATTCTCTGATGGCAATCTCTTAAATATCAATGATTTCTTCTTTAATGAAGTCATGCTAGACTTAGTTTTACTATGTTGCTTGCAAATCATTTTACTCTCTTTGGAAACGAATCGTAGACTGCCTTGACGAAACTGTCCCAAATGTTTGACATCAATATCATGACTTTTTTCTGCAAATGATGGATTTGACCGTCGTAGCTGCTTTAATTTATAATTCTCAAAATATATATTATTATGGTGTCCATAATGCGATGCAGCATCTATACAATAATCAATAATATTAAATTTATATGCGTACATTATTTATTTAATATATAATTTATTATCTTGAAAAAAATCTTCAATAAAGAAAATAGTAAGATAGAGAAATAGAGAGATAGAAGATTGAAAAATGGTTACCTTTGCAGAATGTGGCATATTATACATATTTATTATAAAATTTATAATAAATGGCATTTTTAGAATATAAATACATATGAGAAAAAAATAATATTTTTAGAAAAATTTATGTGAATAAATTATTCAAATAAAACTTACTAGATGAAGCACGAACACTTATACCACGAATATGTTTTAAATGATTCATTTTACAATCTTAATGAAAGATGTAACTCTGTTATAAAGGTAGTACATGCAGGATTATACAAAATCATATATTAGAAACACTCGTTTAATTTTGAACTGTTATTGAAGATAATTAATTAGGCGATTCCTGATAAAATTATTAATTCTATATATTACAAAAGAAACATGATGGATTTAAAGGTCCTGTCACGGAATTATCACACAAGACAAACGAATTACGTAATGATTTATGAGATTACTTCAATTTGCATCTTATTATTAAATTACATGGGCAAATATTTAACAGAATTAGAATGTTAATCTTTAATGTAAATAATATTTATGTTATCATTTACCAATATAAGATATTTTTATTAAAAGTAATTATTATGTAAAATTTACATTATATTCGAACATTCAGGACATTTAGATTATATAGATAGATTATATAGATAATGAATTCCAAGCTTACACTTTTATTCTCATATCTTTCTGCATGGCACGTAGACTATTATCAATACTTTCACGCGGTCCCTCTGGAAAAATAGTATCGGCGTCGTTTTCAAAGCAACATATATCGTTCGACGAGAATAAATCTAGAGAGAATCCGGCATGACTTAACACGGGGACCTCGGAGCATGCACAATGCTACGGTGGATTCGTTTATCTTTGCAATCTCCCTTTCAGTGCCATTCTTCAATGGTTTTATCCTCTTCAAGTACCAGTTGCCTTATTCACGATCACTCTGTAGTGATTGCGATTTTGCCTGCCGCTTGCTCGCACGATTCCTTGACGGAACTGTCAATTTGCGATCCGCTGAGGATCAATCAAAGCATCTCGACTGGTGGAAGCATTGATTAATCCTGCAGTGTAATCTTACCTACAGGATATAAGCGACTATTATTGATTATCTCTCGTCAAAACTCTCGAGAATGTCCACCATAGAATCGCTGAACTTCCCATAATGCCACCAGCAGAATAACAGAAAGATAATACCCACATACACTCATGCTGATATGCAAGAAGAAATATGCATGTTTAAAAATTATGAGAAATTTTCACGAAAGAAATTGGAAGATAGAAGTTTGTTTGTATGTGTAATAAGTGCAAAATTTTTAATCATTATTTATAATTCAACACTGAGTACATGTGTTAACAATGACATTATAAAATATATGTCATGCAAAATGAAATAAAAATGTAAATATAATAAGGCTCAGCAGATAAAAATTCAAATAAAGAAAAATAAGGAGTTATGAACAAAACATATTCGCATAATTTTAAAATTATATTAGGTGTGTTTTTCCCATTAGATGGCATTAAAAAAACGCCACGAATTTTTTCCCATACCTAATATTTACAAAGTTAAAAAACAATTTAATGTGAGTTTCTACGATTGCACTAAAAATGGCTCAATGGTAAGACCGAAACGTTTGTTAATTTTAACTTTGTTATATAATATATATATATTATATATATATATATATATATATATATAATATAATTTTGAAATTACACGAACTCGTTGACATTCATTTTAGCTCATAGCTTCTTTTCTTATTTTAAATAAAATAATTTATAGTCTATATAAAACAGCCTACATAAAACAAATAAGTGGAGGATTTTATTTTAACTTAAAAAATAGTTTTCATTACATTACATTAACATTTTATCTTTAAAAACTCCAATTAATATGGCACTATAGCCATATCATGGCACGAATATGAGATACAGATATCTACATGTATATATATCCTTCTCTCGTTTCGTGCAAACTCGCTCAAGATTCTCTTCGGTATGTGCACGTATAAAGCGACTTTTCACATAAACGTAGTCGAGCAATCACGCCGCGAAGGTGCACGAAGCCTGGAGGTCGACCCGGTAGAAGTTATCCGTGACTCGAAACTCAGACTGGATCCTTACTAGCGAAACGATCGTGAGCGGTAATCCTGGATTTCATGGCGCACTCTCTAGCTCACCACGTTGTATGCTCACGATATCTCTTCTTTAAACACTGGACTTATGGAAGCTCCCTCACGAAGTCACGAACGTTCACGTTATTAACGAACTGCAGACGTGATTCTCGCAAATCAATAGGAAGCCGCGAATGTCTATAAGAAGCAACTAGTTGCTACCATTTCTCTCTGTTTTACTCGGATTCTTGTCAAGTTTTTCGACAGGCCGGTTTATACTCTTTCTTCACCAATATAATAAGTTTTACGATGCGCCGATCAATACGACTTTCATTTCAATTCCTATTCAATTTATCCTTGCACGCGTTGCTCATAGAAAGATGTAATTCTATAAGTTTATTTAATTTATTGTATTATCAATTTGTTTTAAATTAGAAATATTAAATCTTTTTTTTCTTTCTTTAAAAAGTGCACTTTAAATAACAATTTCGACTTGTATCGTGCTTACTCAATCTGACTTTACAGCTTTTGATGCAATTGGTTGCATAATAAAATAAAATGTTGATCCATACGCTATCTAATGAATGAATGAAAGTGAATCAACGGTGGAATCGATGGTTTTTAATTAATTAAGTTTGGTTTTCGTCGATTATGTATGTATTTTTAAATTAAACTTCAAACAATATTTTCGAAATATTTTGTAATAAAACCTTCCATTAAATTTGAGCAATGAAAATTTGTAAACATTGAGATTACATTCACGTTCAATGTTACCGTTATTCGAGCTTATTCTCTTTCACTTATTACTTATTCCCATTTTTTTATTTTTGTTTGTTATGCCATCCGTGTCTCCCCGATTTCTTCTCCTTTAAATCGTTTCTGTTCAGTCAATTACTGTTGCGACAAGATTGATTGATGAATTATTCTTCTGTTAACTCTGTTCTATCTAGATTAACAAGATATATTGTCAATCGAACTAATTTCTGACTAACATAAACATGTACTAATATTTGTCGAAAATTGCTAAAGTTAATTTCGATTTTTGTTAATGTTATTCTTTCTTACTTTGCTCGTTTAAATAATATCTTGATATAATGACTTCATCATGTCTTATCACACACATTTTTCACACGCTTTTCATGTTTTTCGGGTGCTGAAAAAAAAATAATTCCTCTTATCAATGTCTCTTAATCGGAGCTTTATATGTCGCCGATAACGAGACATCATGAAGTGTGCACACCTTGAGGAAACGCTAACTTATTCATCATGAGGGGATATCATGGGTAGAACGGATCACGCACTCGTGGAATTTGTATATTACAAAAGATAGCGAGTGCTTCTATATTTTATTTTGCGCATCTTGTCTTTTTTCAAATAAGTTTTAGATTACTGAAAAATTAGTACATAATATGGAGAGATATCTCATATATGAATAAATAAGCTCATCTCTATCAGCATTTTCTTATTAATTTCTAAACAAATTAAATCCTAGATTTTTTTATTATTTTTGAAATTATTAACAAATATGGTATTTTTCTAAAAGTATTAAGAAAAATATTAATCTTTTGCAAAATTATATATCTTAAGCAAACTTTATTAAAATAATCGATAACCATTTTTTTGTAATATCTATACAAATTTCCTATCCTTATTATTTCTTCGTTTATATTAACTTTAATTTATTTCTAAAAATGTAATCGCTTTTGAGTAAAACCATCGTCAAAATCTGCAGACAAAATCTTACAATTAGAACCTCATTCGCCTTTCTCTTTCTCTTTCGTGTGGATTAGCACATTGTTGTCCCAGACTCTTCAATTGTTTGTCTTCCGGTATACACATGCATTTCTTGAGCGCCCTTATATTTCGCCGTCACCATTGTCGTGCAAACGTTACACGGCCGGGACTGTTAAGAACGGCGACAGAAATGGGGAGCGTTCACCCGCATACAAATTGATCCTTTTTGCTGGCAGGCTCGCGCGTCCTTAGCAGCACCTACGATCGCGTCTCCCTCACAATCCGCCGAAAAACCGGCCCGAACACACGGCTACAAGGGGGTTGTCGCGTTTTGTGGAAACAATCAGCAGGTTGTCGCGAAACAAGGATATGAATGCATAATCAGCGCAGTTAACACGGTTGCATGCCGTGTTCACCGACTCTTTTTTTGTTTCGGGCCCTCCCTCAAAGAACGCCGCTTTTGTGTCCGAATCCAACCGTGCGAGGGAATGAGGGTCGGAAAGACGAAGGACGAGAGGAACGTAAGTCTTCACGACGATATATACGATCGATGTCTCGCATGGCAAAATCTTTTTCTTTTATTGTTTTTCCAACTCCTCGCCATCCACGATGCTCCGCATTAGTCGATCCTTGAAGGATTCTCTCTGACTTCTCAGAGAAAATTCTCTTTCTTCTGATTAACAGGCTTCTTTCCTTTATTTTGAATTTTTTTAAATATCTATATAATACTGGATGTTTTCCAGCAAGAGACACAGATAAGTTACAGTGTACCACAGTGTAACACAGTGAATTATTACATCCTTATTATTTGCCATTAAACAAAGATGAAATGGTCACTGTGTTAGACTGTGTTTTTTGCTGGAAAGCATCAAATTATAGCGTCTTATTGTTGTTGGCATGTATACATATCATTTAAAATATAAATATAATTATTACAAAATGCTCAAAGAATATTGTACAAAGTTATAGTATTTAAAAAAATTCATACATCGATACTTTCTTTGAATTTTAAAGACGATGGAAAGTCCTCGTTTTATATAACATATACATATATGTTATCTAAGCGCGCAAACTTTGACGAAAATATAAAGTAGAACAGTAAAATATTTGTTAATTTTTCTAAAATATAAAATACACAAGAATGGACCGGAATTTCCATAAATAATCGTGGCGAAATGCCAAGTAATCTTTCGAATAAAAGAATAAGCTAAAAATATTGTTTGGTCTGTTTAAACTTAACAATTCAAGGAAGATTTCTTACTGCGCTGTTTCTCTCTCGTATTCCTAAGTGAGAACCAGCGGTTCTCACTAGGAACATGTCTCGCTGTATGGAGAACCACGCCTCTTAATCTCCCCTTGTAGACGTTGATAAAAAGCTCGTGCGATCGGTGCATACGCCAGTTTGCAAACAACAAACGCAAGCGTCACGGCGTCGTTTTCGCAGGGCACCTTCGACGTTTACTTCTTATCGGATCAGGTATGAGAGAAGGGTAGATTACGCAGGTACTCGTTGAGAAAAGTTAACGAGGCCTGGAGCGGACACGCCTTGGACGATCAGCGATTAGTCACTGAGAAGTCTTGAAGAGAGCGTACTGATCTGTTCGGCACAACAGTGACAAATGCAAGAAACGAAAAACGCAAGAAAGCCTTCGCTCTTTGATGCAGATCATTAAATTATTATTTTATCTTGGAATTCAATCAAAAGTTTAATATATAATAAAGTTAAAATAATAATTATATTTTTGTTCTGCCTGTATAGAGCAAATTAATAACAGCAAAATTGTCAGTAAGAAATTTCATATATATATATAAAAATGAAAAATATAAACATATAGCATGCAGTATTAATGTACGCTTTATATATAACATAAAATAATACCTAAACATTAAATAATAATTGCAGTTCATGATTAAGATTGAAGAAATAAAAAACAATAAACAGAAACAGAAAAAAAAATTTATGACATTTCTGTTATCATTTATGTTATATTTAAATGTATACATTATATTGACATAAATAATTTGAATATACAACAAATAAAAAATGAATGTTAGATAAGAAAAATACATGAGATTGTATTATAAGTAATGTTCTAGATCACACACATAATATGTCTTATTTAATAACAAATACATTAAAAAATAAGCAAAAATTAATTAAAAATTGTTTTTACCTGCAATGGGTTTCAGAAATGATGCATAAAATATATGATGACGGAGAATGGTATGGATATTATTTATAACGTTATAGCATTACGATCGGACAATAACCGGTTAGTAATCGGAACTGATGCCCACTTTATTTCTTATCGCGACTGTAAATTATTGTATTTCATAGTTTTCTTAATCACAATGAAATTTCAGCACTGGAGCGAATTGCAAAACGCAATATCGCAAGTTGAGAAAGAAAAATGCTTCTTTTTTCCACAATATGAAAACATTAACAAATTCTTATTATGCAAGTTACGGAGATTCGTAACACTTTGTCAGAGCATTAAGAAAATGTTCGTTATTATTTTCTTGTCGATTCTTTAAAATTATTTTTCTTGTATAGCAAGCAAATAAATAATAATATCATAAATTTCTATTGTAATATCAAATATTGAGCAAACACTGTATTTCGACAATAGTTACGAGAATAATAGAATGGATTTTCTACTAGAAAAAAATTATTGTATACCCTTCTTTTATAAAATTAACCTTCTTTTATAAAAGCATATATGTTAAATTTAAGTTTACTTGATTCTCTGCACTTTATGCAAACTTTTGTTCAAATTCACAAGACAAATAACAAGAAGATTTAAAATGTATTTATACTGTGCGCGCGCTTTGCGTCACAGTCGCAATCAAAAACAGCTATAAAGATAGGATTAAAGTTCCTTGAGACGAACGATAAAAATTTGCAAGTCCCAGCCATGCAATTAAGCGAAGTGTCGACGGCGCCCCAGTCCTTTGAGTTCGGGTTAATTCCGCCATTCGAACGGTACGTCTGGAACCGGTTCGCAGCCTCGTAATCCTCGTACCATGTCGTCGCATTTCTGACGAAGTCACCAGTGCAAACCCTCGTGATTTACAAATGTAACGTATCAGAAACATGTTCATTATTCTGTAAAGTAAAAAAAAAATCTTGAAAGTGTTAAATTTATTAACTTACAAAAATTCATAGAA